>Ga0256405_10003520_pt1 | contig 32049 bp, 25 predicted proteins | sample RumenRJG_02DNA_FD_189096 | JGI IMG/M metagenome (GOLD analysis project Ga0256405, IMG submission 189096) | Bovine rumen microbial communities from Lethbridge, Alberta, Canada - RJG_02 | ecosystem: Host-associated > Mammals > Digestive system > Stomach > Rumen | place: Canada: Alberta...
AAGGCACAAATCAGCGACAGTACCACTACGGTCTGCATAGCCGATGGATTAAAAAGCAGATTGTTTATCCACTCCATGTCTCACACGATTTGGCTACAAAGGTAGTCATTTTATGTCGAATGACCGGGTGCTTTTTGTTTTTTAACCTCCTTTTACATCAGCTTGTGACTCTATAACTATTGACTCTGTAAACGGTAGAAAGACATTTTGCCGAAAAACATTTTGTAATACCCTAAAATCCGCAACTAATATTCTTTCGTCTTGAAATTCACGTTATGGTGTCTTGTATGGCTTATACAAGTTAAAATATAGTCCGTCATGTGTTGAATCGTGCATAATTCCCCTTACCCCATCAAGCATGCAGGTGGGGGATGTTGTGGTTAACCCTCGAAGCAAACCAGCTCATCCATCAGCGAGAGCAAAAGGGTTCTGGGATGATTTGTTGTCCGTGTAGATGTTCAGCTGATAGTGCCTTGCCGTTCTTATCCACTTTGCGGGTACGCTGATGAACTTGAACGCGAATGCTTTGATGCGGCTTGTTTTCTTCAGTCCGAAGGCTTTTGTGTCCAGCCTGCCCATAAGGAACTTGTAGAAGTTGCGTATGAGTGCCGTCAGCAGCAGGAACACGGTGTTCTCTGCCATGAAGGACTTTGGCAGCCTGGCCCATCCGAAGCCGTTGTTCATGTCGTCGAAGATGCGTTCCTTGCCACCTCTGAGGTTGTAGAACTCGACAATCTCCCGGCAGGTTGAGGTGTAGTCGTTGGTCAGGATGCAGCGGTATGTGTACTCTCCCTCCCACTGGTCCCGTTCCCCATCCGTGCGTCGCTGGCGCTGTATAACGAGGCGATAAGCCTTTCCTTCCCATTTCTCCGTGATGATGGAGTTCAGCTCATACTCGATGCCGTTTATCTCCTCGCGCTTCCATCCACGCAGTGCCAGCAGACTGTCATAAAGTGAGCCGCAGCGGTTGGCACGGATGTAGAAATGCTCCGAGTGTTTCTCAATGGTCTCCACAATCTCACGTGAGCAGGAGCCGCAGTCCATCCTGGCACGCTTGATATGTATATCGTTGGACTCAAGGTTTGAGAAGATACGCTCCAGCGTGTCTTGCTGGTGGAAACGTACGTTGGCGTTGCCGTCGCGGTTCTCTATGCCCACGATGAGGTCGCCGATGACTGCCACGCCGGGGCTGTAGCCAGTAAACTTCTTGTAGGTCATCTTCGCATCGTACTTCTCCGTCTCTATGAACTGATGGTCGAAATCAAGGTCGTACGACGCTCCTGCCACAAGCTGACCTGTGCTCAGAAGTGCCTTTACCAGCAGGCTGTTCAGTTTCGTTGCCGGGTTGAATTCATAGCTCTTGCCTGTGTCAGATGTATAGGTCGTATTGCCCGTGGCCAGTTCTGAAATCGCTCTCAGAATAGTGTCAGAGCTGCATGTACGAAGAGTGGAATGAAGCGAAAGATGGGGCAACAGGTGGCTCGTCACGTCCTCCACACCGACACTGCCTTGCCATAGTTTGACACGACCCAGACCATGCATCAGATATATCAGGTCGCCATTAGAGGGTGACGAATAGTCGATGCGACCATAGAAATACATCGCACCATAGTCCGACATACTGTGATGGTGTTGTTTTAAGGTAGGGCTTGGCTCTATAACTGAGTCCTTCGATGCTGCCTTCCGTATTCATGCTTACCGAACTCTGGTTCATATTTCCCCTTAAGATAATCTGCCAGGGTTTTGTCGGGGCTTCAATATAATTACGGTCGAGCCCCCTGACTGACATGGAGTCAATCAGGGAGCCCACCTTTTTTACTAAGCCCAGTACTGCTTTTTGTGCCGAGACGTTTACGCAGATAAGTAGTATGGGAAATATGAACAGTGCTTTCTTATTCATTATTTCACACTCAGTACCACCAGACTCTTCGCGGGAACTTTGACAGTCAGCACGTTCTTCTTCAACTTGGCATCCTTGAACTCGGCGGGAGCGACTTTGTTGGGATTGTTGAAGTCATTGTAGTCGTCTACCTTCTTAGAGGTGAGAATGCGACCACTAACGGTCTTAGCCGTATAGCCCTCCAAATTGAGTTCGATGGTCTTATCCTGGTCGAGACTGACATTGGTGAGTGCCACGACGATGCTTCCGTCTTTCGTCTTTGCCGCAGAGGCGGAGAGGAGTGGAAGAGGACGGTAGCCTGCATCCTTGGCATTCTCTTTCTCCTTGAAGTATGCCTTGCTGACCTGAATAATCTCACTATTGATATCGATAGGAAGATAGGTGGCCTCTTGGAATGGGGTATACATCTCAAAGACGTGATAAGTAGGTGTGAGCACCATGTGTCCCGTTCCTTCCTGGTCTGTGAGAATCATCGACTGTAACACATTGACAACCTGTGCGATATTCGCCATTTTCACACGGTCAGTATGACGATGGAAAACATTCAGTGAGAGGGCTGCTACGAAAGCGTCACGGAGGGCATTCTGCTGATACAGATGACCTGGAATGGTTCCTGGCTCCTCATCCCACCATGTGCCCCATTCATCAACGAGAAGTCCTACGGTATTCTTAGGGTCTTTCTCATCCATGATAGCCTTATGTTTTTTGATAACATCCTCTATCTCCAGACACTTGCCCAAAGCCCAGTAGTACTGGTCGTTGTTGAATTTGATGGCAGAACCTTTGGAACCGTTCCAGCCAGAACAGGTATAGTAATGCAGACTGACCCCCTGCATACGGTTACCTATCTTTTCCATTAAGACTTTGGTCCAGTTGTAGTCATAGTCAGAGGCTCCACTGGCAATGCGATAAAGTTTGTTGTCTCCTTGATCACGGAGATAGGTATTGAACTTCCGATACTCATCAGAATAGTATTCTGGTGTCATATTACCACCGCATCCCCATGCCTCGTTGCCAATACCGAAATATTTCACATGCCAGGCTTTCTCACGACCATTCTGACGGCGCAGGCGAGCCATCGGCGTGTCACCATCACTTGTCATATACTCCACCCACTGTGCCATCTCCTTGACGGTACCGCTGCCCACATTACCACTGATGTACGGTTCGCAGTCCAGCATCTCGCAGAGGTTCAGGAACTCATGAGTACCAAAGGAGTTGTCTTCGATAGTACCACCCCAGTTGTTGTTACGCAGAGAAGGACGCTGACTCTGAGGACCGATACCGTCCATCCAGTGATAGTCGTCGGCGAAACAGCCACCTGGCCAGCGGAGCACAGGAACCTGTAATTTCTTCAGAGCCTCGAACACATCCTTGCGATAGCCGTTGATGTTGGGGATGGGAGAGTTCTTGCCGACCCAGAGACCGCCATAGATACAAGATCCCAGATGCTCGGAGAACTGACCGTAAATCTCGCGATTGATTTTCGCACCAGGCTGGTCGGCATGAAGGGTAGCTTTCACCACGTCAGCTGCTGATGCTGAAGCAGTCATTGAACAAGCAATGACAAGGGTTGATAGTAACTTTTTCATTGTTTTTAGTTGTTATTTGATTAAAATCGGATACCGAATTGTGTGTTGACATACCAGTCCCACATCTTGACACTGGTATTGTCGTGGTTATAGGAAAAGCGGTGCAACTGTCCATAGACATTGGCAAACCAGTTCTTACCGTTATAGGTGATTCCCGCCCGTCCGTTGATATTCACCTTCCAGCGGGTCTTGTTGATACGCTCGCCTGTTTCCCACATCTCTACGTCATTCTGCCAAGAAAGGTCTTGCTCGTCAAAGGGGAGTGGTCTTTTCTTCTCACCGTTTGACCATTCGTGCGTCTCAGCGTTCCAGTTACCATAGTTCTCTGTATTCTCTTGGACTATATCGAAAGAATAGTTGGAGTCATAGGTAGTCACCTTCACCCTGTTATAGACACTGACAGTGGGCATCACCATGATATTGAAAAGCCACCCTTTCGCGGGAACCCAGTTGTAGCCATACCCAATACCGATGTTTGCCTGTTGTACCTTGATTTTACCGACGCCACTGGCGGCAGAGATGAACTCCCCGTTCAACTTGTCGGAGTAGTCGATGGATGACTGATACCAGGAGGCACCCAAGAGGAGGGAACCGGCAGAACGTCGCTGGATGACAGACTGGTTATAGGCAGCGTCCTGGGAATAATGCTTACCGTTGAAGACATAATAGCCGTCAAGGAAAACGGAACGCACCCAGATAGGGGCATGGCTTTTGTAAGGTACGGCTTTCTCAGACATCTCATTATCTCCGATACGGACATTTGCGTCTAATTTCATGTCCTGCGTTTTGAAACGGCGAAGACTGAAGATCAAACCGTAATGAGTTCCTGTGGAGCTGACTGTCCAATAGCGTCCTGCGTTTTTGATGAGAGGGATGGAATAGCCGATACCAAGACCCCGGTAACCAACCCATACACCTAAGTAGGTGGCAAGTGGTGGATTGATGCGCATCGTCCAATCAACATCCGTAAAATCGTCCAATTCTCGGTAGGCTGTCGTTGACAAGTCTATTTGGTGGTTCATCTTCACATCGATCATGTTAACCTTTGGATAGATGACAACACGCCAGGGCTTCTTGGGAACTTCAATATAGTTTGTGTCTACCTTTGCCTCCCATAGGGAGTCAAGGTAATTCATGCCTTTCTTCAAATTACGTGATAGCCATGATTCATTTTGAGCATGAATGCCCAGTGCCACATAGGCACTGAGCACCATGAAAATAAATGATCTTTTCCCCTTCATTAGAGTTTATGATCTACCGCACTCTGCTCAACGGGCAGACAACGCTTGTAGTTCTCTGTGTATTTCTCGAAACCAGCCACATCCTCAGCAATAGGATCTACTGACGTACCTTGGTTGCCGGCAAAGACAACCTGATCCAGATAGTCTTCCAGATTGAGCTTCTTCGGATTGCGGATTTGGAAAGCTGAGAGTAATGCAATACCCCATGCGCCGCCTTCACCAGCAGTCTCCATAACAGAGATTGGAGTGTTGAGGGCTGCTGCAAGGAAACGTTGTCCTACACCTTTGGTCTTGAACAGTCCACCATGTCCAGTGATGCGGTCAACCTTGATCTTCTCCTCTTTAAGCAGAATGTCGTTACCGATCTTCAGAACAACGATAGAAGAATAAAGTTCAGCACGCATCACATTGGCAAGAGTGAAGTTGTCATCAGGACTGCGAAGAATCATCGGGCGACCTTCTGAAAGACCTGTGACGGGTTCACCGGAGATGTAGTTGTAGGCTACAAGACCACCACAGTCAGGATCACCAAGAAGTGCATGAGTATAAAGAACCTGATAAACCAGATGCTTCTCTTGTACCTTGTCAATCAGTTGCTCATAATCACAGAACATCTTCACCCAGTTGTTGAGCTCACTGGTGCAGTTGTTACAGTGTACCATTGCCACGAGACTGCCGTCAGGAGTAGTTACCATGTCAATCATCTCATAAGGTTTAGACAACGGTTTCTCCAAAACAATCATCGAGAAAGAAGAAGTTCCTGCAGAGACATTACCTGTACGCTGCTTGACGGCATTGGTGGCAACCATACCCGTTCCTGCATCACCCTCAGGAGGACAAACAGGAATACCAGCTTTCAAATGTCCACTGATGTCAATCATCTTAGCACCTTTAGGAGTCAGGAAACCTGCATCCTCTCCTGCGCTTAATGACTTAGGAAGAATATCTTTCAGTTTCCATGGATATTGTTTCATGCTCACCAGTTTATCAAACTTCTCGACCATCGTGGCATCATAGGTCTTGGTAGCTGGGTCAACAGGTATCATACCGGAAGCGTCACCAACACCCAGAACAAACTGACCTGTTACTTGCCAATGGATATATCCTGCGAGGGTTGTGAGGAACTTGATGTCCTTCACATGCTCCTCGTTGTCGAGGATGCACTGATACAGATGACTGATACTCCAACGGAGAGGGATATTGTAGTTGAAGAGCTCACTAAGTTCTGCGGCAGCCTTTGCCGTATTGGTGTTACGCCATGTACGGAAAGGAACCAAAATCTGCTGAGACTCATCAAATGCCATATATCCATGCATCATAGCAGAGAATCCAATACCCGCCAAGGTCTCTATCTCACAGCCATACTCGTTAAGGACAGCTTTGCGGAGGTCGGCATAACAGTCCTGAAGACCATACCATATTGCCTCAGTAGAGTAAGTCCATAAACCATCAACGAGTTGGTTCTCCCACTCGTGTGACCCCTGAGCGATAGGCTTGTTTTGCTCATCGATGAGCACTGCCTTGATGCGGGTAGAGCCAAACTCGATGCCGAGGATGGCCTTACCAGCTTCAATAACTTGTTTTGCTTGTTGTTTATCCATAGCTTAGCGAAGGGCTTTGTTCAACATGTAGTAAATCTCATTATTCTGAAGTTGCTGCTTGAACTCGTATGTCTTAGTATCCTTGTTGATCTTGACATACTCGAGACCAAGTATTTCAGCAAAGTCTTCCCAGTACTCTTCTGTTATGTCGTAGGAGAAAGCACTGTGGTGTGTGCCACCAGCAAGAATCCATGCACCAGCACCAATCTCGAAGGTTGGCTGTGGAACCCACAATGCGGAAGCTACCGGAAGATTAGGCATGGGCTTCGGCTCGATACACTCAACCTCCTGAGAGATCAGACGGAAGCGATTGCCGAGGTCAACGACGGTAGCCTTGATGCCACGTCCTACCTTAGAAGTAAAGACGAGACGAGCTGTCTGCTGCTTACGGATACCAATACCGAGGAAATGAACCTCCAGTTTGGGTTTGTCGACAGCAATCAGCGGACAAACCTCCAGCATGTGGCTCTGCAGACAAGAACTGCGGTCGCCAGCAAAGTTGAGAGTGTAGTCCTCCAGGAAAGAACAGCCGGTAGGCATGCCTTGCTGGATAACCCAGAGTGTGCGGTACAGACAAGCTGTCTTCCAGTCTCCCTCCGCACCAAAGCCGATACCCTCAGCCATCAGACGCTGAGAGGCAAGACCTGGAATCTGGTCGAAACCAACGAAGTTAGGATCGTTGATATCCGCATCACCAAGGTCGTCGAAGTTCGTGGTAAAGGCGGTAGCACCCTCGTCTTTCAATACACGGCGGAGAGCAATCTCTGCTTTGGCGGCATTCTTCACCTTCTCCCAATAAACATCCTCGCCACTCTCGTCAATCTTAATGGTGTATTCCTTCTTGTATTCCTCTACAAGGGCATTAACCTCAGCATCAGTTACCTTTTTGAAATAATCCATCAGGGAACTGACAGGGTAATAGTCTACATGGTAACCCAGACGCTGCTCAAATTCAACACGGTCACCATCTGTTACTGCCACGTTATTCATGTTCATACCGAACATCAGACAGCGTACATTCTTAGCATCGGCGACACCAGCAGCGACTCGAGCCCATACGGCAATCTTCTTTTGGGCTTCCTCGTTCTTCCAATATCCACAAACCACCTTTCGTGGAACACGCATACGAGTGCAGATGTGACCGAACTCAATATCACCATGAGCACTCTGGTTGAGGTTCATGAAGTCCATGTCCATCGTTTCCCAGGGAATCTCTGCATTATACTGGGTATGGAAATGGAGTAATGGTTTCTGCAAGTCCTGCAATCCTTTGATCCACATCTTGGCAGGAGAGAATGTGTGCATCCAGGTGATGATACCAATACACTTATCATCATTATTGGCTGCTTTCATCACAGCCTCAACTTCATTTGAGCTGTTGGCTGTACCTTTATAGACAACCTTTACAGGAATGTTGCCACTATTGTTAAGACCATCAACCATTTCCTTGGAGTGTCCGTCAACAGCTACAACTGCATCACCTCCATAAAGCAACTGCGCACCAGTTACCCACCAAATCTCATAATTATCAAATGCTTTCATTTTTTCTTTTTTAATGTTAATAGTAATATTGTTTATTTCTTCTTCTGTCCATAGTAGGCATTAGGTCCATGTTTCCTACTGAAATGCTTTTCTATCAGCAATGGATTCATCGTCGTATTAGGATTGACGGAGAAGGAAACAAAAGCCATCTTTGCCACCTGTTCCATCACGACAGCATTATATACGGCATTGTCAGGATCCTTACCCCATGAGAAAGGACCGTGGTTCTTAACCAACACACCTGGAGTGTGTACTGGGTTGATATTACCAGCCTCGATGCGGTTGACGATTACGACACCGGTATTATACTCATACTCAGCCATCTGATCTTCGGTCATGTCGTAAGTGCATGGAATCTCATCATGGAAATAGTCTGCATGCGTTGTTCCGATGTTGGGGATATCCTTACCAGCCTGAGCCCATGCCGTGGCATAGGTAGAGTGGGTGTGTACCACACCACCAATCTCAGGAAAGGCTCTATATAATACGAGATGGGTAGGAGTGTCGGATGAAGGGTTTAAGTCACCCTCAACTACTTTTCCTGTCTGAAGGTCAACAACGACCATATCTGACGCTTTCATCTGGTCATAGTCAACACCAGAAGGCTTGATAACTACTAAGCCTTTCTCACGGTCAATACCAGACACGTTACCCCATGTGAAAATCACCAGATTGTGCTTCACTAGGTCAAGATTGGCACGGAATACTTTTTCTTTTAATTCTTCTAACATAATATTATAATTTAAAGTTGGGATCTTCGTCATATACACGACGGTTGAATCGATAAAGGTAAGCGCCTCGTTTGGAAGAGGTCTTGTCAATAAGTTCAGTCTTCTCAATGAAATCCATCTCCTTGATACGCTTACGGAAATTACGCTTGTCAAGTTCCTCACCATTGACAGCCTCGTAGAGACGCTGTAGCTGGGTAAGTGTGAAGAGATTGGGAAGCAGACGGAAACCGACAGGCTCTATCTTGATACTCTCTTTCATCATCTTGCGCGCTTTGTTGACCATCTCTCTATGGTCGGAATAGAGTGGGGGCATCTCCTCTATATTCACCCATTCCACTCCATGCTCTTGTAGTAATTGACGGTCATAGTCCTTTACGTTAATCAGAGCATAATAGGCTACGGAGATGACTCGTTCACCTGGGTCTCGGTCGACACTTCCGAATGCACCCACTTGTCGCATGTAGATATTGCGCATTCCAGTAAGTTCGAATAGTGTTCTGTTAGCTGCGTTATCGACACTTTCGTCGATACGAACGAAGCCTCCGTAGAGACTCCATTCGCCACGACCAGGATCCATTTGCCGTTTGCCAATAAGTATCTTTAACTTGTTTTCCTCAAAGCCAAAGATAATACAATCGACGGAAACGAATACCTTGGAATGATCACTATAGAAACTTGTCATTTCCTTGATGTCTTAATTAATCCTTACCAGAAATATGCATAGAAGCAGCTAACCAGACCTACGACGAGCAGTGTACCTACGATATCCCATACACCCCAGCTCTCACGGATGCTCTTCTTGAACTCTGGAGTAAAGGTGATAGCGTCCACCTGCTCTTTCGATGGTGCAGGAGTGAAGCAGCTGACAACCACCATCAGGATAATGATAAACACGAGCAGCCAGCACTCGAAGATAAGCCAGTTGGTCTGCCAGAACCATGATGTAGCGTCCCAGAATGACCCGTCCATGGCTGCTTTACCAGAATCAGTGATCACATTGGTAATAAGGCGTACCATACCAATCAGGAAGCCACCGATAAGTCCCCATTCACCAGCTTTTGGAGTAATCTTCTTGGAGAAGATACCCAGTGTAAATACGGCAACCATGGCTGGAGCAATCAGTGACTGAATATCTTGCAGATAACTGTAAAGGTTACCCATATTCATCATGATAGGCATCCAGGCAAGACCAAGTAACACAACTACGACAGTAGCCATACGGCCGACAAATACGTAGTGAGCCTCACTCTTACCTTTCTTCATGGGCTTATAGAAATCCTCCGTGAAGAGTGTAGCGCAAGAGTTGAAGAATGCTGCTAATGAGGCAACAAGAGCGCAGACGAAACCAATCGTTACGATACCCTTGATACCGGCAGGCAGGATGTTCTTTACCATCATGGCGAAAGCACCATCAGTAGACTCGTGGTTGGTAATATCCATCTCAATGCCACTTCCTGTTTTCAAAGAAAGGGCGTATGCTATCATACCTGGAATAAGGAACATGAAACAAGGGAGGATCTTAAAGAAACCTGCGGCTATAGTGCCACGACGAGCACGAGCCATCACCACCTTGTTATCCTCTCCAGGAACCTGACCGAGCACACGTTGTACGATGTGCTGGTCGGTACACCAATACCAGAAGCCAATGATAGAGGCACCAAGGAACACCACATATCCGGGGAATTGTGGATACATTGGATCACCTGGGTCTGTGTGGAACATGTGTGTCGTTCCATATCCCTCGTGAGCAGCGTTACAAGCAGCCATCATATTACTCCATCCTTGTGTGACACTTCCATCACCAAGGGCAGAGAGACCGAGGAAAAGAACGAGGAAAGAACCAATAATCAGAATTGGTGTTTGAATAGAAGACAGTGTCATGACACCCTTCATACCTCCAAATACGGTGAATACGGCAGTGATGGCAATCAGACCAATAGCACCATACCAAAATGGGATACCTAAGAGATATTTGAAAAAGATACCACCCGTGAAAGCTGTAACACTAACCTTTGTAAGTACGTAGGCTACCAAAGTAATGATGGACAGCCATGAACCTGTACGCTGGGTATAACGGAACTTCAAGAAGTCCGGCATCGTAATGATCTTTCCCATTTTGTTAATAAGTAATTGATAGAATGGTACGAAGAGCCAGCCGAGGATCAAAATCATCCAACCTTGCATCTCCCAGTGTGCCATACCCACACCGTCTTTTGCACCTGTTCCAGCAAGACCTACCAAGTGCTCGGAACCGATGTTGGCAGCAAAGATGGCCATACCAATTACATACCAAGGCTCACCCTTACCGAAAAGATAAGCAGAAGAGTCTTCGCCCTGTTGGGCTTTTTTGTCTTTCCAGATAGCATACCATACTGCTGCTACCACTCCACATAGGCCAACGACAAGGACAACCCAGTCGAGCCAGATGAATTCATTAGAACTCCAATTCATTTGTTTGAATATTAAATTAGTAATTATTTGATTGAAAACTTATAAGCAGCATGGCTATAATACTTCTCTCCGGGATTCAAGACAGGCTGTGCCCATTCTGGATGATTGGGACTGTCAGGATATTTCTGACTCTCCAAACAAACACTGACATGCTTTGGATATTTGATTCCATGCTTGCGAGAGATCTCTGCGTCACGACCTACACCCTGGAAATTACCGGAATAAACTTGTACACCAGGCTCATTAGTATACATCTCCATGAAGATGCCTGTCTTGGGAGAATACAGGCTTGCACAAACTTGCGTGTCATCACCTTTGGTATTCAGACAGAAATTATGGTCATATCCTGTGGCGTTCTGAATCTGGTCGAACGAAGACTGAATGCTGTCGCCAATGGCATGAGGGGTACGGAAATCCATGGGTGTTCCTTCTACAGACTTTATCTCTCCTGTGGGAATATAAAGCTTGTCGCTTGGTGTGAACTGATCGGCATTGACATATAATACCTGGTCATAACCTGCCTTAGTGAAATCACCACTCAGATTATAGTAGTTGTGATTAGTCTGATTGATGATGGTCGGCTTGTCGGTCTCAGCTTCCCATGTCATATCCAGTGTGTTATCTGCAGTGACCTTATAAGTGGTAATAGCTGTTACCTTGCCAGGAAACCCATTCTCGCCATCCTCCGCAACAATGGTTAATTTAAGGATAGAGTCACCAATCTGTTCTGCATCATATACCTGATGCATCCAGCCTGTATTGCCTCCACCATGCAGACAGTTGGGACCATCGTTTTTCTTTAATTGATAAGTAGAATCGTTCAAGACGAATTTACCTTCTTTAATACGGTTGGCATATCGACCAACAGAAGAACCATAATCAGAGGGGGAATTTAAGGTATCGGCATATTGAGCGATATTATCAAATCCTAATACTACATCGGTAGGCTTTCCGTCTTTATCTGGTACAACCAGACTAACCACACGACCACCATAATTGGTAATACATACCTCCATCCCGTTTTGATTCTTCAGCGTGAAAAGTTTTACGGGTTTTTCATTAATGACTGTGTCAAACTTTGCAGGATCAAGTCCTGATACTGTCAGGGCAGACTGCTCACCTGAGTTACATGCTGAGAATATAGCTAAAGCCATACCACATCCCAGAAAAGATTTCTTTAGGTTTTTCATATTAAAATGTTTAAGTTATTTGTTATTGTTTTGTTTTGGGTGTAAATTTACATCTTATTTTTGATATAACAAAACAAAACAATAGCCTAAAGTGTTATTTTTACACTTTAGGCTATATATTTAACTTTTTTAAACAGATAACATCAGCAAAGCTTGCGTGAGCCATCACCAATTACGACATCATAAACTTTTGGTTCATGACCGTACTTGGCATTGAATTTCTGCTTGGCATCTGCTATGAACTGCTTATACAAATCGTTACGGACCAAGTTGATGGTACAACCACCGAAGCCACCACCCATGATACGTGAACCGGTAACACCATTTTCCTTTGCAATGTCATTCAAGAAATCAAGCTCCTCACAAGAGACTTCATAATCCTTGGAGAGTCCTTCATGCGTTTTATACATCATCTCTCCAACTTTTTCGTAGTCTCCTTCGGTGAGGGCATCACAGACGGCGAGTACACGATCTTTCTCCCCAAGTACAAACTTTGCACGTTTGTAGTCTTCCTCACCAACTTCTGCTTTAACCTCTTCCAATTGCTCCCATGTGCAGTCACGCAATGTCTCAAATTTACCTTCGGGGTGTTTGGCTGCGATATGTTTAACGACATTCTCGCAGGAATTACGACGATCATTATAAGGAGAGCCTGCCAACTGATGCTTGACAACAGAGTCCAACAAAACCAGACGATAACCATCGGGTTTAAAGGGGAAATACTCAAATTCACGAGAACGGCAGTCAAGACGCATCAGACATCCAGCCTTTCCAAAGACAGAAGCGAACTGGTCCATAATACCACAGTTCACACCACAATAGTTATGTTCTGTTGCCTGACCTGCCAAGACCATATCCCATTGACTGACCTTGTTATCGCCAAACAAATCATTTAAGCCACAGGCAAAGCAACTCTCCATAGCAGCGGAAGACGACATACCAGCACCGAGAGGTACATCACCGGCAAATGCAATATTATAGCCTTTAACGGGAACGCCCAATTTCTTCATCTCCAATGAAATACCATATATATAGCGAGCCCATGACGCTTTAGGTCCATTGGGATCAGAGAGCTTGAAATCCACACGATCCTTGAGATCTATTGCATATGCCATAACAGTGTCCTCTGTACCATTGGGACGCATCTCTGCCATCACTCCTTTGTCAACGGCTCCAGGGAATACGAATCCACCATTATAGTCCGTGTGCTCACCAATCAGGTTGATACGACCTGGTGAGGCATATACATTTCCAGTCTTTCCATCAAAATGCTTGATAAAACGACTTCTTACAAATTCAATATCCATCATAGTTTTTAGTTTTAAAGATTAATCAACAGGTATATCTTTATTCACGTTCTTGCAACCAATCAGTGCATAATAGAACATATAAGCCATAGCAAGCAAGTACACAAAATAGCTTGGCATGTATCCCATCATGTCAGCGAAGAAATTCTGAATAACGGGTACGACACCACCACCAACTACCATCATCATGAAGATTCCTGATGCCTGAGCTGTATATTTGCCTAATCCTTCCGTAGCAAGATTGAATATAGAAGCCCACATGATAGAGGTACAGAGACCACACAGGACAAGCAGCAAGACGCTGATAGGTACTACTGCTGACGTGAAAGAGAATGTCATGATATTGAACAATGGCATGGTAACGGTGATAGTCTTAGGCAGCAGCATACCAGACAAAATAAGTATCATCCCCACGAAGGTTGTCCCTAACATCAACTGACGGGAAGAAACCTTTCCTGCGATAAAACCAGAGACCATACGTCCAATCAGCATGAGTAACCAATACATAGCTGCCACGGCACCTCCGATAGTGGCAGCATTCTCCACCAAACCAGCACCTTTTTCCGAAGAATCAGAAAGGAAGAAATTCAATCCACTAGGGATACCCACTTCCACACCGACATAGACGAAGATAGCTATCACACCGAGTGTGCAATGGCGGAATGACCAAGGAGAATGCTCAAATTTCGTGTCAGCAGTAACCTTACCCAATTCAGGATCTTCGATGGGGATAAAGTTCAGGATGACAAATGCCGCTGCGAATACAGCCATGGCGATGTACATCACCAGGTTGACATCCGCCATTTTTGTAGAAGCGGTAACCGTTCCTATCAAGGCACCCACCAACATGGGTGTCAGTGTTCCTGTCAAAGAGTTCAGCGTACCACCAATAAGGTTCAGCTGATTACCACGGTTTCCCCCGCCTCCCAAAAGATTCAGCATGGGGTTCACCACTGTATTCAGGATACATACTGAAAAACCTGAGATAAAGGCACCTAACAGATAAACACAAAAACCAGCAATGCCGCTTGTCATACCTGACAGGAATTGGATAAGAACTCCGACAAATCCCACGGCAATACCGATAAGGGCGGTTTTCTTATAACCTACTTTGGTCAGCATCTTTCCTGCGGGTATACCCATGAACAGATAAGCAAAGAAGTTCATGAAGTTACCCATGATACCTAATACATTAGAACCACCAATCTCCGGTTGGTTTTTCCAAATTACGCCGATAGGTGCGCCAAGATTGGTGACAAACGCAATCATGGCATATAGGAAGAACATTGTTATAATGGCAATGAGACTTCCATTTTGTTTTTGATTACTCATAATATGCTGTATGATTTTAGTGAATTACTCTTCTACGCCAAACTTATATACCGTTTTCTGTTTGTACCGTTCACCAGGATTTAAGATAACGCTGGGGAAATAAGGACGATTGGGCGTATCAGGGAAGTGCTGTGCTTCCAGACATACAGCAGAACGACGTGGGTAGGTAGCACCATTAGCACCTTTAAAGCCACTGGCATAGTTGGCAGTATAAAGCTGCATACCTGGCTCCGTAGTGTAGCACTCTAAAGTACGTCCGCTCTTTGGATCCTTGATCTTTGCAGCGAAACTGAGTTCTCCCTCTTCCACCTTATTTAATACATAATTATGGTCGAAGCCTTTACCAAACTTAATCTGCTCATGATCGGAATCAATGTCCTTTCCGAATGTTTTCGGTGTACGGAAATCGAATGGCGTTCCCTCCACTTTGAGAATCTCACCCGTAGGAATAGCGGTTTCATCTGTTGGAAGATAGAAATCAGCATTAATCTCACAAATCTGATCCTCAATAGTTGGGGTAGGGTCAGCCGTTCCGGCGAGGCTAAAGAAAGCATGATGTGTCAAGTTGACAATAGTTTTCTTGTTGGTTGTGGCAAGATATTCGAGAACCAACTCGTTATTGTCAGTGAAGGTGAACTCAACAGTCACGTCTAATTCTCCAGTAAATCCTTCCTCGCCATAGGATGACACACGGTGTAAGGCAAGAGAACGGGGCCCCATCTGGCGGGCATCCCATACTCTGCAGTTGAAGCCATGAGTACCTCCATGTAAGTGGTTAGGACCATCATTAAGGGCAAGCTGGTATTCCTTCCCATTCAAAGTGAACTGTCCCTTGCAGATACGGTTGCCCCAACGTCCAATTAAAGTAGACAAATAAGGTTCCGCACCACTGGTGAGCTGCTGAATACTTCCATGTCCCTGAATGACATTAGCCACTTTACCATCTTTGTCGGGAACCATAATGGCACAAATGGCACCACCATAATTAGAGATAGCCACTTCAAAACCCTTACGATTGCGCAGGATGTATAAATCTGTTTTCTTACCATTGATCGTGGTCTGAAAGTCTTTGCGGTTCAGACCACACAAGTTTTCATTTTCGGTTGTGTTCGCCATAATTGATTGTTTTTAGTTACATATGTATTTATCTGCAAAGTAACCGAAAAAAATCGAATTTAACGAAAGAAAGTGGAAAAAAAACGTTGACAGGAGTGTTAAAAACAACTAAATGCAATTTTTCAGGAAATCACCAACTAAATAACTGCTGCCGCCAATGAATATGAAATCTTTCGCTGTCGCAGCTTTCTGTGCAGCCCTATATGCCTCAAGCACAGTGGGATAACATTCTCCATAGAGTCCGTGTTGGGCTGCAATAGTCTTCACGACATTTCCTTTGATAGCACGTTTTGAAGCGGCTTGCGTGAAATAGAAAGAAGCGTCCTTTGGTAATAAATCCATTACCTTATTGATATCTTTGTCATCTACCATCCCGAAAACGATATGCCGCCTATCACACTCCACTTGTCCTATCTGCTGACTTAAATAGACCCATCCACCAACATTGTGGCCAGTATCACAGATTGTCAAAGGAGAAGTGTTGACCACTTGCCACCGTCCTGTCAACCCGGTCAATTTACAGATATTAGCTAACGCTTCAACCAGTTCTTTTTTGAAAAGCTCCTGACTTTTGGGAGTGGTGCATGTCGAGAGATATCCTTTGTCTGCCAACACCTTCAATACCGCAAACACCGTATTCAGGTTCTTTTCCTGATAAATACCTCCCAATTCACCATCTAATTCTCCCCAGTGTTGGCATGTATAGTGCATCTTACCAGAGGGCAGGGGAGTAGCCTGTAGTATTTCCGGCTCGTCATCAGCAAATATGATCTTGCTCCCCGTTTCTTTAGCTTTTGCCTCGAATACACCACGAGTCTCCGCATGACTCTCGCCAATCACCACAGGTACCTGATTCTTGATGATGCCAGCTTTCTCGGAGGCAATCTTAGCTAAGGTGTCACCCAGGAACTGTGTGTGATCGAAGCTGATATTAGTGATGACAGAGACAAGAGGGGTAATGATATTCGTGCAATCGAGTCTTCCGCCTAACCCCACCTCTATGACAGCTATATCAACCTTCTTGTCTGCAAAATATTTGAAGGCAAGGGCTGTGGTAACTTCAAAGAAAGAGGGGTGTAAAGGTTCAAAGAATCCACGCTCTCTCTCAACGAAGTCGACGACATAATCCTCTGGAATTATTTCCCCATTAACACGGATACGCTCCCTGAAATCCACCAGATGCGGGGATGTGTAGAGTCCTACCCGATAGCCGCAAACCTGTAAAAAGGCAGCAAGGGTATGGGACACAGACCCTTTGCCATTGGTACCTCCAACATGGATAGTCGCAAATTGCTGATGTGGATGACCGAAATGTTCATCTAATGCCAAGGTATTATCTAAGCCTTCCTTATAACCTGATGCCCCTTGTTTCTCAAACATGGGCATTTGACTGAACAGGTACTGACAGGTCTCCTGATAATTCATGGCGGGAATGTATTAATTGAAATAGTTCTTAAAGCGCTGGAAGATAGAACGCTTGGTGGCGGCATCACCTTGGAAATTGTCACTATGCTTGAATTTCTCAATCGCTTCCTTCTCCTCACGACTTAATGTCTTGGGGATATAGACACTGACATTAACCACCAAGTCACCGTTTCCACGACCATATCCCTGTACAGCGGGAAGACCTTTGCCTCTCAAGCGAAGTGTTTTGCCTGGTTGTGTTCCAGGTTCCATTTTCACTCTTAATCTGGTGCCCTGAATAGTGGGTATCTCCACATCGCCACCTAATGCCGCCGTGGGGAAATCGAGCAACAGGTTATAAATCAGGTCATTGTCATCACGGATGAAACGCTCATCCTCGATTTCTTCCACAAAGACTTGAATATCACCATTGATGCCCTTGTTGTGTCCTGCATTACCTTTGCCGGGTACATTGATAATCATACCCTCAGCGACTCCTGCAGGGATTTTGATCTCAACAACTTCCTCGCCTTTCTCGACACCTGTACCGCCACAATGACGGCACTTGTTCTTGATGACATGTCCGGAACCGTTACACGTAGGACAGGTCCCTTGGGTCTGCATCATACCAAAGATACTCTGGGTGGTATGAGTGATAACACCACTTCCATGACATGTCGGACAGGTCTCTGTGCCACTGCCATCCTCAGCTCCAGTACCATGACAATGAGAACAAGGAATATCCTTACGGACCTTGAATTTCTTAGTGACACCTGTAGCTATCTCTTCCAAAGAGAGTCTTACCTTCAAGCGGAGATCACTACCACGATGCTGCTGGGGACCACGATGGGCACTGCCCCCGAAGCCTCCGAATCCAGCTCGCCCGCCAAAGATGTCGCCGAACATCGAGAATATGTCATCCATATTCATACTGGTAGCATTGAATCCTCCAAAGCCACCTTGCGGTCCGTTGAATCCGAACTGGTCATACTGCTGACGCTTCTGCGGGTCATGCAGTACATCATAAGCCTCGGCAGCCTCTTTGAATTTCTCCTCAGCTTCCTTGTTGCCGGGGTTACGGTCAGGGTGGTATTTGATGGCGATCGTGCGGTACGCCTTCTTAATCTGGTCTTCTGTGGCGTTTTTGTCAACGCCAAGCACCTCGTAATAGTCTCTCTTTGCCATATTATTGTCCTACTGCCACTTTGGCGTGGCGAATTACTTTGTCATTTAATTGATAACCAGTCTGCAGACAGTCAATCACCTTTCCTTTCTTGTCGTCACCCATACCGGGTACCATAGCTACTGCCTCATGCAGGTCGGTGTTGAAATCAGCATCCTTGGTCTCTATCTTTTTGACTCCCAGTCCCTCAAGGGCTTTTATGAACTTATGGTAGATCAGTTCCATACCCTCACGAAGTACGGCTGGGTCATCTGTCTTTTCTCCATTTTCCATGGCACGTTCCATATCGTCGATGACTGGTAGGATAGCGCTGACAGCTTTCTCACCACCATTCAGGATCAGCTCTGCCTTCTCCTTCAGGGTGCGTTTGCGATAGTTGTCAAACTCTGCGGTCTTATATAGAATCTGTGTTTTCAGTTGCTCGATTTCCTCTTGGGCAGCCTCCAGTGGGTCTTTCTCTTCTGGAGTCTCAGGGGTTTCCGAGTTATCTGCGTTTTCCGAACCTTCCGAGTTCTCAGTACTTTCCGAGTTCTCAGTACTTTCCGAGTTTTCAGATTCAACGATTTCTTCTTCCTTCTGAGTGTCTTCCTCTTCCAGATGATTCTTTTCTTCTTCCTTCATAGCGTTTGTTCATTTGTAAAGATTATACAGCAAATTCCGTGCCACTCTTAAGAGTACATCTCTGCTTTTTTCTCCTTGATGCTCTCATCGTAAATATAGTCATCATAGGTCATCAGTTTGTCAATGGTACCTTTTGGTGTCAGTTCGATGATGCGGTCTGCGACGGTATTGATGAACTCATGGTCGTGAGAGGCAAACAGGATATTACCCTTAAAAGAGATCAGGTTGTTATTAAATGCCTGAATAGACTCCAAGTCGAGATGGTTCGTGGGGGTGTCCAGTATCAGACAGTTGGCGTTCTTCAACTGCATGCGAGCTATCATACAGCGCATCTTCTCACCACCGCTGAGGACGTTGACTTTCTTCAGGATATCCTCTTCCTTAAAGAGCATACGTCCCAAGAATGACTTCATCATCACCTCATTACCAGTGCCATACTGACTCAGCCAATCAACCAGGTTCAGTTCACTCTGGAAGAAAGAGGTGTTGTCGAGTGGGAGATAGGCGGTGGTGATAGTAACACCCCATTTATAGGTACCAGCATCAGCGTCACGGTTACCATTGATAATCTCGAAAAGTGCCGTCATCGCTTTGGGGTTATGCGACAGGAACACGGTCTTCTGACCTTTCTCTATCGTGAAGTTGACATTATCGAAAAGAACGGTACCATCGGCATCAACTGCCTTCAGCCCTTCTACCTCCAGAATTTGTGTGCCAGGCTCACGCTCCATCGAGAAGATGATACCGGGATACTTACGGGTGGATGGTGTGATTTCCTCCACATTCAGTTTCTCCAGCATCTTTTTACGTGAGGTCGTCTGCTTTGACTTTGCCACATTGGCAGAGAATCTGCGGATGAACTCCTCCAACTGTTTGCGCTTCTCCTCTGCCTTCATCTTCTGGTTCTGCTGCTGACGAAGGGCAAGCTGACTCGACTCGTACCAGAACGAATAGTTACCGGAGAACAGCGTTACCTTGCCAAAGTCTATATCTACCGTCTGTGTAGACACGGCATCGAGGAAGTGACGGTCGTGGCTGACAACCAAGACACACTGCTCTAAGTTAGAGAGATATTCCTCCAACCACTGTACGGTGTCAAGGTCGAGGTCGTTGGTGGGCTCATCGAGCAACAGATTGTCGGGATGTCCGAACAATGCTTTGGCAAGCATCACACGAACCTTCTCATTATTAGATATCTCTGCCATCTGCTTGTAATGCTGGCTTTCAGGTACACCGAGATTCTGCAACAACTGGGCTGCCTCACTCTCAGCCTCCCAGCCATTCATCTCAGCAAACGCCATCTCCAAGTCAGCTGCGCGATTACCGTCTTCCTCCGTCATCTCGTCCTTGGCATAAAGAGCCTCACGCTCTTTCATGTTCTGCCATAGAGGCTGGTGACCCATCAGCACCGTATCCATCACGGTATACTCGTCATATTTGAAGTGGTCCTGCTCCAAGACAGAAAGGCGTTCGCCTGGTGCCAGTTCCACCGTACCCTTATTGGGTTCCAGTTCTCCGCTGATAGCACGGAGTAGGGTAGACTTGCCTGCACCATTGGCACCGATAATACCATAGATATTGCCACTGGTGAATTTCAGGTTTACATCCTTATAAAGCGTTTTCTTTCCAAACTGAATAGCGAGATTCGTAACTGTTATCATATCTTCCTTATACCTTATTTAATATATACACTCAAAAACGGGTGCAAAGGTACGATTTAGCGAGCACAAAACAAAGAAAATCTTTCTTTTTTTTGCCGAGCGTGAGTACCTTCGCCATCTTTTGATGGCAAAGGTACACTTTTTATTTCATTCTGCAAAATAAATGGACAGATTACTGCTCAAGGTTGTACTTTAATAATAACTCTCTGAAGGCTTTTTCTTCAGCAGACTCTTTAACATCTTTATCAGCTCCAAGCATCCGTGACGTTGCATGGTTTCTGAGTTCTAAGAACCTGTGTGCCTGAGGCGTCCATTCTAAATACTCATAAGCGTGAGGAACTCCAGGTTCCACATAGAGCTCTGTGAAAACGCCAGCCTCCATAAGCTTCTGAGCATAGGATATGTCTTCATCGCAGAAAAGATCAAGGCTGCCGACAATCATGAAGGTCTCAGGCAATCCTTTCAACTGCTCAACGGTTGCCACTGCAGGTGAAAAATAAATCATTTCCTCATCGGAAAGCTCCTTGTCCTGACCTTCAATCAGTTTTCCCCATCCAAAGACATTATTCTCCTTTGTCCAGACACACCCTCCAGCATATTCATTATTGTAAATATCCTTTTCACCACCGGTACGGTAGTCAAGCATGGGATAAATCAGCACTTGACCTTTCAGAGGAACCTTTCCTTTGTCCTTGTTATAAAGAGCCAGACGTGCTGCCAGTCCACCACCGGCGCTTTCTCCCTCAATGACAATATTATCCGGATCTACATTTAATTCATCCACATGCTCATAAGCATAAAGAAGTCCTGCATATACTTGTTCAAGCTCCATGGGATATTTGTATGAAGAATCCAGAGAAAGTGTATAGTCAGGGGCAATAACCGTAGCACCGCTCCCATCTGCCACGCCCTGTATTTTTGCCTCATCCATGCTCACGTTGCCAAAATGATAGCCACCTCCGTGAATGAAATAAACAAGCGGTGTTTTCTCACCCTCTTTGTAATTTGATGGACGGAAAACATACATGTTTATCTTCTCATTCCCCACGGTAATGGTCAGTTTTTCTGCGTTTTGGGGCTCTTTCCCCTCTACACCCAAATCTATATTTGATGTCCCTACAGGTACCGTGATGCCATCAATCAGTTCATATCCTCTTGCAAGGAGATTTGCACCTTTCGTTTTCATGTTTTCATTTTTTAATTAATTTTCTTCCCGTCAATATACACTTCACTCGGCATATTGTGGCTAAAGCCCTCATGCTCTGCCGTCAGCAGGTCGTTGTCGAATATCAGGAAATCCGCATCCTTGCCTACCTCGATAGATCCCTTAGAGGCTTCGATACCAAGTTGCTTGGCGCCGTTGATGGTATATCCCAGCATCATTTCCTCAATGTTCATTCTCTCTTTGGGAGAAGGGTATGCTGCAACGACTCTGACCCTTTCAGGGGCTTTCGTCTTTTCGTTGATATTGCGCGTCATGCCAACTTCCATACCAAGATAGGGACTCCAGGTAGAGAAGTCACCATAGATGATGTTATCGCTTGACCAGGTCACATTGGCACCTGTGTTCCACATCGTCTTGCTGCGATACATCTTATTGGCACGCTCCTCACCAAGCAGACTGCTCCATATCTCAAAGGGATTGCCACCCGTACATCCAGCGTGCCACCATGGTGTGTAATTAGCGGTAACGCCCAACTTGGCAAACCGGTCGATATCAGCATCATCCTGAATTTCCAGATGTGCACAGGTCACTCTTACACGGAATTTGTCGCCAAGTTCCTTTCTTGCCAGTTCCACACCGTCGAGAACAGTGCGGGAAGACTGTTCTCCTACGTTATGTGCATGGAAGTCCAATCCTGCGTCGTTGAGCAACTTCATCACCTCTGCAACCTCCTCCTTGGTGAAAGTGGTAGCCCCTCTTTTATGGGTATCTATATAGGGGGTGACCTGGGCAGCCGTCTCAATTCTCAAGGTACCGTCCATGAATACCTTAAAGGTATGAACATTCAGGTGTTTGCTGTCGAACTTCTGGCGGAAACGCTTTACCTCTTCCACCACTTCCTTCATTCTCATGGGGTTCGTAAGCGCAATGCTTCCGTCAATATAAACAGGCAGTTTGCCCTGCTTGTCCAGTTCGTACAAACGTTCATAGATACGTTCGTGGAGAGCCTCGCCCTCAGGAAAACCTGCGTCGAAGACAACGGTTACACCAGCCTTTACAGAATAATCTATCCAACGCATCAGCTCTGCATCAATCTGCTCATCTGTCACATTCAAGTCATCGAAGAGCATGTGCCAACCCGAGGACTCGAATGCGTTTCCTGTCACATGGCCGTCTTTGCGTACGTAATAACTGAGTTCTGGCACGCGGTCAGGTGTCTCGTCGGTGATGCCGTGCCTGTCGAGGATCTTGGAGTTCACCCAGACGCTGTGACCTTCGCCTTCCAGAATCAGGAGTTCGGCATCCGGACAGATAGCATCCAAATCTTCCTTGACGATGTCATCCCCATTAAGGTATTTACGCTCCAGAATGAATCTGTAACGTTTCAAACCAGGATTGCTCTTGATGCGTTCACCCATAAAGTCCAGGGCTTCCTGTTTGTTAGAGCACACGACATACTCGCCAGGATCCATATATGCGAATCCGATGCTTGTCGTCACATGCACATGACCGTCGATGATACCGGGCATGATGAACTTCCCACCAAGGTCGGTCACTTCGCCCTCATAATCCGATAGACCTGATTCGTCACCGACATAGATAAATTTACCGTCTTTCACAACCAGTGCTGATGCCAGCAAGCTGTCCTTGTTTGCCGTGAAGATTTTTGCGTTTCTGATGATTTGATCTGCTTTCATTTTCTTCCCTAAATTTTTAGTTATCTTTATTGTTATTCCACATTAACGCGACAAAGATACAAAATTATTTCAATAATACAGCAAAGTCAGTTCCGATTGTAGTCCCTAAATTTTCATTTTAACATTGAAGCCTGAACTTGAATTCTGAAACCTGAAACCAAAAGCCCCTGCTAAGCATGATGCTTTTGCAGTTTTCGCTCTCATGACTGTCGCGTCAGTGGCGTATAGGCTCCCGCTTGAGATAGTCGTAGAGCGTGAGCAGGCGCAGATGGAAATAGCTGTTCCAGAAATTCTGCAATGCCGTGACCTGATTGATTCGTGCCGTCTGCCAGTACTGCTGTGCCAGCGACAGGTCGTTGACGTTTGCCTGTCCTCGGATGAAACGTTGCAGCATGGCAGTATAGGCATCCTCTGCTGTCCGCAGCGCATGGTGGGCATCATCGACCATAGACTGGCGCTGGTTAACCTCTGCCACGGTCTGTGTGACATCCAACTCAGTGTCACGTTGTTGTTCCTCGCGCTGGCGGGATGCTGTCTCAGCCTTGCTCTGTGCCGCGAGCCAGGCATTACGTTTCTTGCCGTGGTCGCTGATGGGCACGGTGAGACTTACCAGCACCTGGTTCTGCACCAGTGGCTTGCGCCAGGCATGGTCGAAGTGGTCTGCCACCTGGTTGAGTCCTATCGATGCGTCGATGCTGGCATTGAGTCCCTTCTTGCGCTTCAGCTGTTCGGCATCGCGCCGGGCTTCCAGCTCCTTGAGTTGCATGGACAGATAGTTGGGATTATTGTGCGAGGCATGGTCAATGGCATCGCTGACAGCCACATTCAGGCGGGGCAATACGGTGGGTATGACCAGCTGCAGACGAGTGTGCTCGTCCATTCCCAGCCATACGGCAAGACTCCTGACTGCCTGTTGATGGCTCAGCTGGGCGCTCTTCAGGGTGGTGGCGGCGAGTGAGCGTTGCAGCGTCAGGATGTCAAGTTCGGCTTTCGAGATGGACGCTATGCGGAAGCGTCGGTTGCCGATGGCGAGGATAGTGTCACACGACTGCATCTGTTCCTGAGCCATCTTCAGCTGTTCCTGCGTCACAGCCAAGAGGAAGAACCGCCTGACGGCCTCGGTAGCAGTCTGTTCCACCGAATAGTTCATCTGTTGTTGGGCAACCGTGAGTCGCATAGGTTCGGTCTGACGGTTCCAGCGGTATGGATTGAATCCCAGCAGTTCCTGACGATAGCCCACGCGGACAGGGGTGACGGCATACTGATGCTGGTTATTGTCACCATAGTTGCCGAGGAAGGCAAGTCCTGTCGAGGCATAGAAGGAACCGCCCCATGGTTCCATCACCTGTTGTGCCTGCAGATTAGCGCTGGATAGCAGTCGCTTCTGCTGGCGATATTCATCGTTGTCGGTATCACTGATGTAGCGCTGGATCATGACTTGCTCGAATTGCAGCGGTGTGGCGCTCAGCTCCAGTTGCAGCTTGCGACTTGCCATCCACGAAAGCCATGCGTAGCGTGCCTCCTGGAAGACGCTGCGGTAGCGGTCGGCAGTGAGGCTGCTGTCGGTGGCAAGCTCGACGGTACGCTCCAGGTCGAGGCGGACGGCATGCTGGGCTGCTGCAGTGATGGCGGCGCAGAACATCAGAACGGTGGCAAGGTGTCTCATGGCTGGGATGTTTTGGGGTTTACTGACACGTGCATGCCATCGAAGAGGGAGCTGGGTGCAGCCACGCGGGCACGGAGCATGATGGTACCTTGCTCGTCGACCACGGGATTTACCTCTGTCACCTTGGCATCGTAGACAGCATGCTCGTCGGCAACAGGTACCACGCTGATGGCTGTGCCTATAGGGAACCGTCCAAGGTCAGACTCCATCACCCTGAACTCCACATTCATTTGCTGCTGCGAGATGATGCGGCACACGACATCACCCGTCTGAGCCAACTGACCGGCATGGGCTGTGACATTTGCCACGATACCGTCGAAGGGTGCCGTCACGCGGGTAGTCTTCAACTCGTTGCGAGCTGCTGCCAGCTTGTTCTGGGCGATCAGCAGCCCACTCTTAACCTCGGCAATGTGACGCACACGCTGTGGCACGCGGTCCATCTGCTCGGGATCGTATCCCTGTGAGATGATGACTTCCTGCATCTGGAGGCGTGCCTGCTCTATCTCGCGTTGATGCTGCTCTACGGCATTGGCATGCTTGTAGGCTTCCTGCTCGGCAAGGAGCTGTCCCCGGCGTACACGGTCGCCATTGCGTACCATGACGCGTACCACTGGCAGGGTAGTCTCGAACTTCACGTCGGCATAGCGTGCTGCCACCACCTTGCCCATGGTCTGGAAGGTGGATGGTTGGACCGTGCTGTCTGCCGGTCTGCCGGTAGCCGTCGTGTCGGAATCCTGGCTTGCGGCGATGACGGTAGTGTCCCTGGCTTCAGGTGAATCACCAGGCTTTCCCTGTTGCTGACAGGCTGTCAGCAGCAGCACGGTTGATAATATCCATATCTTGTTCATAGTTTGTATGTACTATTACGGTTTCACTCTAAAGTTGTCGCAGACTCATTTCGTAGAATAAGCCTTTGCGTGCCATCAACTGCTCGAAGGTGCCCTCCTCGGCAATCTTTCCTTTGTTGAGTACGATGATGCGGTCGCAGTGACGGATGGTGCTCAGACGGTGGGCAATGACCAGGCGCGTACAATGCAGCCGGTCGAGGTTTTCGCTCACCTGCCTCTGGCTGATGTTGTCGAGCGCCGAGGTGGCTTCGTCGAAGAAGAGGATATTGGGACGGCCTATCAGGGCGCGGGCTATGAGCAGGCGCTGCTTCTGACCACCTGAGAATCCGCCGCCGCCCTCGGTGATGACGGTGTGCAGTCCCATGGGCAGGGCTTTCACCTCGTTGTACATGCACGCCAGCTGCAGTGCCTCCCAGACATCGTTCTGGGTGGACCAGGGGGCGGTGATGGTGATGTTATTTAAGATGTCGCCTGTGAAGAGGCTGCCGTTCTGCAGGCATGTTCCTATCCGTTGGCGGAGCTGTTTCTTGTCTACTTTCTCCAAATCGTAGTGGTCGTAGTATATATTTCCGCACTGGGGTTTCTCAAAACCCAGCAACAGGCGCAGCAGGGTGGACTTCCCACAGCCGGAGATGCCCACGATGCCCACGTATTCGCCAGCCTTGATGCTGAGCGAGAGGTCGTCGATGACCAGTGGCATGTCGTCCTGATAGCGGAATGACAGATGGTTGACTTCGATGCTGCCCGACAGGGCTTTGATAGGGGTATGTGAGCCTGACACCTCGGGTACTGCCTCGGCAATTGCCATGACGCTCTCCAACTGTGGCTTTATCTTTGTCATTTCGGGAATCTGCTCCGTGAGCCCGGTGAGTGCGGCTGTCAGCATGCCAAAGGCTGTGGTGAACGCAATGAAGTCGCTGGTCTTGATGGAGGTTTGCAGCGTAAAGATATAGATGATGAGCAGTGATCCTACGTTCATCAGCGCCAGCAGCGAGGGATACAGGCGCATGGCAAACCGTGGGTTGTAGATGATCCTGGCTGTATGGGTATACCGGTTGAGCCACTGGGTGAAGGCGCGTGTCTCTGAACCGGTGAGCTTGACCTTCTGTATGCCTGCATACAGGTTGCACTCCATACCGCTGAGGGCATCATTCTTGCCGATGTATAGCTGTTGTACATGGGTCGCCTTGCGGAAGTAGAGCACCAGTATCAGTACCTGCAGGGCAAACAGAGCCATTGCGGGTAGCAGGAGCGGTCCGCCGTAGATGCCCACTTGGATGAAATAGACCACAGAGAGCACACCGTTCAACAGTGCACCGACGGTCGTCTCATTGATTTGCTGGCACAGGTTACTGAGGTTGTTCAGCTTGGAGGTCAGTTCACCGCTGCTGTAAGTGTGGAAGAATTTTGGAGGCAGCAGGAATAGTCGTGCCATGACGGCGTTATGCAGGTTCATCTCCACGATGTTCTCCACGCGGACAATATACAGATTGCGGATATAGGTCGTCAGCATGATGACCACTGCCGCTCCTACCAGCAGTCCGGCAATGGGAGCCAGGTCGGCAGCAGCACCCGCAGGTATCACCGTTTCAAACACCATCTTGTTAGCCATAGGTACAAACATGCCCAGGAGCACTACGATCAGTGCGGCAAATCCCATGTAGAGCATACTGTAGGTGTCGGTTGATGACAATATGAAGCTGATGAGTTGGCGCTTGGTCATTCGCTGCAGGGGCAGTGCCTTGGTGAAACTGTATGCCTCTGGCTTCAGCACGTCCTTCATCTGCTGCCGCGACACCTCCCGCAGGGTGCCGTCCTCGTCAGTGAAGCGATAAGTGCGGCCAGTCCATTTGGGCAGCAGTGCTACCAGCCTACCGCTACGTGTACAACCCAGCAGGGGTCCGGAAGCCTCTTTCCACCAACTGTCGGTGAGCCTTGTCTGGCGTGTCATGATGCCATGCGCCTGGAGGATGTTGTGTAATTGCTGCTCCAAGGACAATACATCGTCGGACTCCAGTTCGTAGTCGACAATCTTCAGTGATTCCAGTATCTGGCGGATGGCAAGGTTGTCGGTCTGGGGGACAGTGCCGCCATAGCGTAGCCCCATACGTGCCGCACCTTCCTTGATCTCGCGCGAGAGGGTGGAGGCATCCAGCTTCCTGCGCTTTTCTATCTGACTGGAAAATATGCTCATCTCTGTTTCTTCTCCTTCCTTATCCGTTTTCCATGAGCTGTCGGTACAGACCGTCCTGTTGCATGAGCTGCTCATGGGTGCCTTGTTGGACGACGTGTCCGGCATCCATGACAATAATCTGGTCGCAGTCGCGGATGGTCGACAGGCGGTGTGCCACCACAATCTGCGTGATGCCCATCTCGCGGATGTGCTTCATCACCAGGTCCTCGGTGGTGGGGTCTAATGCCGAGGTTGCCTCGTCCATGATCAGGATCATGGGCTCGCGGGCAAGTGCCGTGGCTATCTCGAAGCGCTGGCACTGACCTCCGCTGAAGTTCTTTCCGCCCCGCACCACCTTGGTGGCAAGACCCTTGGGACGGCTCATGATGTCGCTGTGTACCTGTGCGTCGCTGCATGCCATGAGGATGGCGAAATCCTCGATGCTCTGGTCCCACATGCGGATATTCTGTGACAGTGTGTCGTCGAAGAGCACGATGTTCTGGTCGACCACGGCGATGGAGTTGGTCAACTCGTCGCTGGAGATGCTCTCGATGGGACGCCCGTCAAAGAGTATCTCACCGCTCCAGGGTTTGTAGAGTCCGGATATCAGTTTGGCGAGGGTCGACTTGCCACAGCCACTGCTGCCCACGAATGCTACCGACTCGCCAGCCCTGAGGTGCAGGTTGAAATGGTCGATCAGGGGAGGCATCGTCCGGTTGTAGCCGAAGGTGACGTCGCGCAGCTCCAGCTCGCCCAGCAGCTTGCCCGTCTCCGAATGCTCACCGTCGGCATGCCGGTCTTCGGGATACCTCATCACGTCGTCCACGCGCTCTATCTGGGAGCGCATCTCGAACAACTGCTGTCCTGCCTTCATGATTTTCTCCACGGGAGCCATGAAGGCGGTCATGAAGCCTTGGAATGCCATGAGCATACCGACGGAAAGGTCGCCTTGCAGGATATACCACGCTCCCACCAACAGGACCGCCATCGTCAGCAGATTTAATGTCAGCGTCGGCAGCAGACTCATCTCGCTCTGCTGGATATGCATCTCGCGCTGCTTATTGAACATTCTGCTCCACAGCCCGCTCCAGTATTGGAAGAATCCTTCCTCAGCGCCTGCTGCCTTGATACTCTCGATGTTCTCCAGACAACTGACCGTGGTGGAATAGTATTTACCCATGCTCTGCTGTGTACTCCTGACCATGTTCAGGCGCTTGCCGGCATAGTAGTGTAAGACGGCGAGGTTGACGATAGCTGCCACGACACCAATCATCGTCAGCATGTAATTGTACGACAGCATTAATATGAAATACAGCACTAATAGCATCACGTTGATAGCCTGTGGAGCCAGCACCTCGACGAGCGAGTGGGTGATGGTCTCATTGAGTCGCTGACGCTGCTGCAGGTCACCCACGTAACGCATGGCGAAGAAGTTCATGGGCAGTCTCAGCAGGTGACGCAGATAGTTGATGTTGCCCCGCAGTGCCAGCTGCCCGGCTATGCGTTTGGAGTAGCGCTGCTGCCAGAGCGTCACGATGAAATTGAAAAGTGCCAGCGCAGCCATCAGACAGAAGAATACGGTTGCCCACTGCGCATTGCGCCCGGAGAGTATCTCGTCGAAGAACACCCGGGTGAGCAGGGGCAGGGTCAGGGTGACCACTGCCAGCAAAAGGGTGAAGATAAAAGTCAGCCAGAAGGCTTCGTTGGCACCGCTCAGGTTATGCCTGATGTAGGAAAAAATGCTCGTGGGATGGCCCGAGGGCTGGAAACGGTCGGTCAGCTCGAAGGTCATGGCGACACCCGTGAAAGAGCGCCGGAACTCATCCATCGGTATCTCTACCGGTCCGATGCCGGGGTCGTTGAGGCATGCCTTGCCTTTTCGCATGCCCTTGAAGACGACGAAGTGCTCGAAGTTCCAGTGGATGATGGCAGGCTCCATGCCTGCCAGCTCTTCGGCACTCACCTTATAGGCACTGGGCTCCAGACCATATGTCTTGGCTGCCAACAGGATGTTCTTCATCGAACTGCCGTCGCGGCTCACGCTGCAGGCTTCGCGCACCTGTTCCAGGGGAAGCCACTTGCCGTAGTACGCAAGGATCATCGAGAGTGAGGCAGCGCCACACTCCACGGCTTCCATCTGCATCACCATGGGCACTTTCTTCATAAGCCTACTTGCCTTGCAATGTATTCAACGTGTTCTCTACTCGTCCTAACAGCACTTCCCATACGTACTTACGGTGCCATATAATCTGCACATTGCAGGGCATGCCCGTGGTGACTGCCATGCCTTCGCTCTTCTGACGGCTCCATACCAGCCCGTCGGCATCACGGTCGAGCACGATGCGCACCTCATAGACTGGCTCTTCGGCAGGGATGATGGATGCCAGCTCCGCCAGCTTCAGCCGCTGTGCCACCATCTTGCGGTTGGTGGGATATGACTCGATGCCCTTGACGGTGCCTACGGCATAGCCCCACTTCTCACGCTCCAGGTCGGCAGGTGTCAGCTGCACCTTGGCACCCAGCTTCACCTTCCTGAGTTCTTTGAATGTCACGTAGGCAAGCACCTCGCGCTCGTGGAACCTTGCCTCCTGGGGCAGTATCCATGCCACAGGCTCGCGAGGCTCAAACTTGCTCTCTGCTGGCTTCGAGGTCAGCACCACTCCCGACTCAGGTGCCGTCAGAGTGGTGGTCGCCAACTGCGAACGGACACTGACAAGGGGAGTGCCTGCCGACACCTCCTGACCGTTGGTGGCTACCACATGGTGGACGGTCCCCCCGTACGGGACCGTAATCGCCTTTGCCTCTGCAAACGGGAATACAACGGCTTGGGCCCTGACGGTATAGTTGACCTTGCCAAACATACACCAGAAGAGTGCCACGCCGCACAGCAACAGCAGCGTGGAGAGCACCAGCCAGAGTCCGGGAGAAACCACCCGCGGCATCTCCTTGAGTTCGCTCTGGTCGTCAAGAGCCTCTAATGCTTCATCGTTAAATATCTCTGACATATTTGTAATTGTAAAACAGCCCGCAGCTGTTTGCCTGCGGGCTTACTTTACTAAGTGTAATGCACTTTGTGAGCGGGAAGTCTCAGCGGTAGATGCTTTGCCTACATCAGTACCTCTAAACTATTAATCAAGGGTCAATTTTTCTCTTACCACCACCACTACCACCACCGTTCACATTCTCCAGATCTTCATTGGACAATTCCTGCCCCTTCTTCTTCTCTTCTTCTTTCATTTCAGTAGAATTTAAATTGTTTTTCTTAATATCAATGTATTATCGCTGCAAATATACTGAAAAATTTTCGAATCTCCAAACATATTGTTTTCTTTTTAAACAAAAACAGATGAAACGCCATTTTTGCAGGAGAATCCATAGGCTGTAGCTCATAGGGGCAGAAGAAAATCAGCATACAATTTGTTTTTCTCAAAATATTGTAGTATCTTTGCTGTCATTAACAAGAGAACAACTAACAATAAGTCCAACAACTAAAAAATTAAAAATATGTTTGACACCATAGATGCCACGGGAACAGGACGCAAGAGCGACCCTCGTATGCGCAACGTAGAGGCAGAGATGATACGTAGTCATGAACTATGCCTCAAAATCTCGGCAAGAAAACCCACCG
>Ga0256405_10003522_pt1 | contig 32044 bp, 23 predicted proteins | sample RumenRJG_02DNA_FD_189096 | JGI IMG/M metagenome (GOLD analysis project Ga0256405, IMG submission 189096) | Bovine rumen microbial communities from Lethbridge, Alberta, Canada - RJG_02 | ecosystem: Host-associated > Mammals > Digestive system > Stomach > Rumen | place: Canada: Alberta...
GACTCAGGAGCATGGATATACGGTTGACGGAAAGGATATGTCCGCCATTGCGGACGGGACTTTTGTGCCTGATATTTCATGGCGGTGTATCTGCGAGCCTAAGGCTGACGGTACCTATCCGTGCGTCATGGCGGCCAGCATCATCGCCAAGACGGAGCGTGACCGCATCATGATGGAATATGATGCGCTGTATCCAGCATATAAATATGCACGCCACAAGGGGTATCCTACCCCCGAGCATATAAAAATATGTCGTGAGCTGGGGCCTTCCCCAATTCAGCGGCATTCGTTTCATGTGAAATGATAAGAGCGTCTGAAAAAAATAACCCCGGAAAACGTCTGTTCCCGGGGTAAGTAAAGCACGGTGCTAAAGAACGGTTTTAAAGCGTAGTGTCTGAATCCTGATCTGACCGTTTTGACACCACATGAATGACACGGCCGGTACGTTTGATACCGTCATCTTTCTTTTCTGCGCCCTCAGGTACTTCACCCTTCTTACGGTAGATCTTTTTTCCTGTTCCGTATTTTTCTTCTTTCAGGGCTTTCTTTTCTGCCTTTGCTTTCTGGCGTGCCTTTCTGTCCTTTTCAATAAAAGAAAGGGACTGGTTCAGCCCCTGCAGAAATTTCTGCATGTCGTCCGCAAAGACTGCGATTTGGTGCCGGTCAAAATCCGCGCCGTCACGGCTTTTGCTTTCTACAACCTGAAGGAATACATCTCCTGTTCTGTTTTCCTTGACGTTAAAAAAATACGAGCGGTTATCCAACATTACTTGTGTTGTATATAATTCACCGCGAATTCCCATGTTCTCCTCCATGTAACGGATTGCCCGACAAATTTAGCATATTGCGTACTATTTTACAAGCAGTATACGTGCTGTTTATGTGCTGCTGCACGCAGTTTACCTGCGTGTACACGCTTATTTTGAGAAGGTTCTGCATATGTCCGCAACCGCTTCATACAGCTCTGCCATGCCCTGTGCTGTAGTTTTAGGACCGAAGCTGAACCGTACCGCCGTCTCGCGCTTGTCTGCAGGCACGTGCATTGCCTCAAGTATGGGGCGGGACTGCTTTTTTGCCGAGCATGCGCTGCCGGTAGAAATATAGAATCCCTTGCTGCTTAAGGCGCGCACCATGACCTGGCCGGGAATGTCCTTGAACGCCGCCTGTACGATCCATGGAGAAAATTGCTGCTCATGCTCACCGTCGCTTCTGATCTCTGGAATGACGGTGCAGGACGGAATCGCCGCGATTTTTTTGATAAATTCTCGGATATACGTTTTCTGTGCTTCAAAGCGCTCCATGGCAGCCGTATTCTGCGGCCTCAGGTAGTACCGTTCCAGACATTTTGAGAACGCGGCCGCACCGTACAGGTTTTCGGTGCCGCTGCGGATGTTCTTTTCCTGGCCGCCGCCTCTGAGAAACGGCGTGCATGATGACGCCAGATACAGGATGCCGATGCCGCGCGGACCGCACAGCTTGTGCGCGCTGAATGCGGCGCTGTCGATTCCCGGATGTGCGATGGAGAGCGGAATCTTTCCGCAGCCCTGCACGCAATCTACGTGGAATCTAGGCCTGCGTCTGCCTTTGCATGATTGCGTCAGCGCGTCCGCGATTTCATATACTGGCTGTACGGCGCCCGTTTCGTTATTGACCGCCATTACGCATACGAGCACCGTGTCATCGGTGAGCGCTGACAATACGGCCTGCGGCGTTATAATGCCATTTTTGTCGGATGGTATGAGCCGTATATTCCAACCACAGTGCTCAAGTGCGGCAGCCTGCTCACGGACGGCGGCATGCTCAAGCGAGCTGACCAGAATCGTGGCAGGCGCAGGACGGGTGAGCATGGCGAGCAAAGGAATATGATCGCTTTCTGTACCGCCTGAGGTAAAGTAAACGGTATCCTCTGGCACGCTGAGCACGGCGGCGCATCGTCTGCGTATGTCGGTAAGCAGCTGCTTCGCCTCGCTGCCAGCCTTGTGGATGCTTGAGGGGTTTCCCCATGCCTGCAGCGACTCGTCCAATGCCTGTCTGAGAATGTCTTCGTCGGGCGGCGTGGTCGCTGCCCAGTCAAAATAATGCTGTGTATCTAATTCTGTCATGATAATACCTGCATAATGGTTGCGTCGTCGGTTTCCCTGATGACGGTCTGTTCTATGTCTTTTTGAAGGATAAGCTTGACGGCGGATCCTGAATTCTTTTTGTCTTTTTTCATAGCTGCAAGCAGACTGCCGCTGCTGCCGGCCTTGAGTATGTCGGGGCAGGGATTAGTTTCCCAGCCGAATCCGGCGAGCAGCGCAGTTACGTTGTCATAATACGCCCGCGTACACAGCCCGAGTTTCAGGCTTACTGCCGCCGCTCTGCCGATGCCCCATGCCACTGCGTCGCCGTGGGTTATTTTGCCGAGGCCTGCGGTGCTTTCCAGTGCATGGCCGAAGGTATGTCCGAGATTCAGATACATCCTGATGTTTTTTTCCGTAAAATCCTGTTCAACAACGGCGGCTTTTGCTTTTACACAACGTGTGATAACGTCTGCAAGCAGCTTCGGATCACGGCGCTTTATTTTTTCACTGTTGTCTTTTATGAACGTATATAGTTCCTTTGAATACAGAAGCGCCGTCTTAACAGCCTCAGCAAGACCTGAGCGGTACTCTGATTCTGGCAGCGTTTCTATGAACCGGGGAAAAAAGTACAGCTGCTCCGCAGGATAGAATGCTCCGATCATATTTTTATAACTGTCGTAGTCGCAACCGGTCTTTCCGCCCACAGCGGCGTCGACCATGGCAAGCAGGGTGGTTGGGACGATTTCGCAACGGGCGCCCCGTTTGAAGATTGCCGATGCAAATGCAGTCATGTCGCTGATGACGCCGCCGCCGATCGCCGTGAAAATATCATTGCGATTGAAGTTATGTTCAAGCGCATGTTTTATGATCTGCATGACGTTGTCCAGTGTTTTTGCAGCTTCGCCTGCGGGCAACGTGACGAGTATGGAACCGTTCCAGCTGCCGTCAGCGAACAGCGATATAAAGGGCCTAACGGCGGGAAGCGCGGCGATGGTTGTATCCGTAACGAAAATCCGTCTGCCGGCCGGCTGCGCTGCGGGCGTTGAGAACACCGCTGCCAGATCGGGTGCTGTGTTGTAGAAACGGATCCGGGAAACGGCCGTTCCCGGATGTACCGGCGGATAGGTTAGGGAAAAATCTGCATCAGACATGCAGTAATTCTAGTAGTTTTTTGATTCCATTGCAACAAATGTATCTATGACTTTTTGTACGCGCGTGAGCTCTCTGGTCAGCGTTTTTGCATAGTCGAGCTCGCCTGTTTTTATGCGTTCCCGCTCATCTTCCTGATACTGCATGTCGGTCATGAACAGGAACGTGTAGCCTGTGGCGTTCGCCTTTTCTGCCCAGAGCTTTGCCTCCTGCCAGTAGACCAGACCGGCTTCGTAGCATGACTTTGCCTTTTCCAAGTTGCTCAGATACTCGTCTTTCCAGGGAGCGTCATAAAAGTATGCGACCTTTTTGTCATAGACGCTGCCGAGCCGCATATGCTGCTCGGTGAGCTTGAGGTTCAGGTGCATCATGTACAGATACCGGTATTTTTCCCACTGCTGCGTCGTTTCGATTTTTGCATCGGCATACAGCGGGTTACGGAAGTCCGCTCTGACGGCACGCTCAAGCCAGTAGATATTTTCTATGCAGTCGTCGGGATACTGCTGGTAGTGGACATGGTACAGGTGATAGTAATCCTCCTTGTATTTTACCATGTAGGCTGAAACCTGCGAAAATACAGTACAGAAGAGGATCGAAGTAAATAAAAATACTTTAAAAGTACAATGTTTCACTTCTTTAGTATCGGAATATTGCCGATGTAACTCCATATGATTTCTGCGGTTTTTTCTATGGACTGGGTCGCGTCGATGTGTATGATGCGCATGTCGGGCTGTGATGTTTCGTATTCGGCAATGATGCTGCGGTAGTTTGCAAGGGTTTTTTCCAGAAAGTCCTGCTTTTCGTAGATTTCAGTTTCTCCACGGGAACGGATCCGTGCAAGCGCTACGGACGGCTCCAAGTCAAAGTAGAATACCATCTGGGGCAGCGGGAATGTACTGTTCAACATGGCCGGAAGTTCCCTGCCGCAGCTTACTGACTGGTAGGCAAGGTTGGAAAAAATATACCGGTCGGTGATGACGGCTTTGTTACGGCCGAGCATCTCCATGATGCCGCCCGTGCCGTAGATGTGCTCATTGCGGTCTGCGGCGAATAAAAATGCCGCTGTTTTGGGATCTACCGTCGTTTTTCCGCCGAGTATCTGGCGCAGAAACACGCCGGTAGGGGTTTTTGTCGGTTCTGCGGTAAGATACAAAGCGTCTGCTTCGGGACGTTTTGCAAGAATTGCTATTTGGGTGGAGGTTCCTGTTCCGTCAATGCCTTCAAATGCGATAAAATTATGTAAGATCATAAAAAAACCTGCTTTTTTTTATAAAATTTGATAGAATAAAAAGAAAAATGAAAACCCGTATCCTGAAAACCGGCATCGGCAGCTTAATTTTTATTTTCCTCATTTTTTGTATTGCCGCCCTTCTGCAGCCGGTCTATAAACGGATTACGCAGGCTGTGTCAGATAAAGCGGAAAGCTTCCGCGCGGAAGTTGAATTACGTACGGGTCTTACTTTTTCTTATGATTCTTTATCGCCGTCTATTTTATCAGCATTTAATATAAAAGGTATAGTAGTTTCAGATGTGGAGACCGGCAAAAAAATTGTATCGATCCGCAAACTTGTACTGACGTATGATCTGTTTAAAATGCTCGACGGTGATTTTTCGGATTCACTGGTCAATCTGCTTTTAAACGGTGTTACCGTTGAATATGATGCAGTGGCAAATAAATCGGTGCGGGAACGGCTTGCAACACTTGCCGGAAGCACAGGTGTAAAAAAGTCTGCTGATGACGAAGCTGCGACTGACAGTGTGACGGTCAGCAATTCTGCGATGAGCCTGGCGAATTTTCTGCCTTTTTCCGTGCAGGTTAAAAATACGTCGGTTCACTATAAAGATGCGTCGTTGGATGCGATGCTACGGATAAAGAATGCTGGAATTAAGAAAAATCAGGCATACGGTATTACGGTGGATGCAGACGGAGACGGCAGAATGTCTGTCGGTGCAAAAACAAAGCTTTTGTTCGGTTTTGCCACGCGCGGCACTGTTTCCTATGAGCTTTCTGGTAGTACTCTCCGACTGTATCTGAATAATCTGGCGTCGGATACGATGTCGGTACGGCGGCTGGGGCTCCTGGTGAATTACGATGACGACACGCTGGGGGTAAAGACTATTGACAGCGCATATCCGATGTATGCCGAGCTTGCTTCGAAGCTCAAGACCGGAAAGAATCATTTTGTGGTAAAAACGGAACGTTTTTTGCCGTTCCAGTTTGTTACGTTTAAGCAGATTCCTGAGCAGCTTAAGAAGTTTCAAAAAACACCTGTCACGCTGTCGGCTGACGGTGATTTTGATCTGAAGCAGAAGAAACTTTCATATGCGGTTTCCGGAGATCTGCCTTTGGACTCTGGAATTATTCCGGGAGGTGCCCGACTTTCAGGCGTGTTTTCTGGAACCGCCGATTCGGTTACGGTCAAGTCGGCTTCGCTGATCGGCAGGGATTATGATATCAGGTATTCTGGTACATATAATATCAGGACGATGCAGCCGCAGGGAACTGCGGAGATACGGAAGCTGGTTCTGAAAAATGGAGCTGTTATTACTGCAGATGCGTATTTTGACGCGCTGAGCAAAGGTTTTCAGTGCTTTATACCGCAGCTGTTCTTTGATGACCGGGCGTATACGGCGCTGCAACTTACGGTGATTCCGCAGAAGGAATCCGTTGACTTTAGTTTTGAAGGATATGATTTTTCCCACGCAGAAAGCGGGGAGCCCGGACTGGTAAAGATCGACGGCAGCTATCTGTCGGATACAAAGTACCTGCAGGCTGGTGTCAGTGTGTCGAACATGTATCTTGACAGTGTGCTGGGTACGGCCGCATACGCTGCCAAGGGGCAGAATAAAGCGTTGTTTGAAAAGCTTATGCCGTCCGCCAGTCCGTATGTTTTTACCGGCGATCTGTTCATGTCGACGGACTTTCACTCTGTTTCCTATAACGTTCCGTATTCCATTGTTGCGAATACGACGAAAGATCGCGAATTCGTTGTGTTTGCGCTGGACGGTAATAATTCGTCATTCCAGATATCACGCCTGAATCTGGTGTACGGTTCTGCTGCGGTAAGTATGACCGCTATGGCGGACGTTATTCCCGAAACCGGTGAGGTGTTCTTTTCAAACGACGTTACGGTCAATGATGTTCCATATAAGTTTACCGGTACGGTGTCGAACACGTGGATTGATATCAGCGGTGACTACGGGTTCCGGGCATCTGCTTCATTTAATCCGTCTCCGGCGAATGTACTTACGCCGTATTTGAGCGGGTCCGTTCGTGTGGAAGAGCTGCCTGTCGCGCTGAAAAAATATATTTTTACGACCTCTGCAGATGTTTCATTCTTTGCCTCTGAATCAGAAGGTGTCTCTTGTACGATATCCCGATTTGAAGTGCAGGAGCCTACGGGAAAATTTATTGCAAGTCCGAAGATGAGTTTTACCGGTAATTTGAATAAATACGGCTTTATCATAGATACCTTTGCGTATTCTGATTCACTGTCTGCGCTTGATGGTCAAGGCAGTATACTGTGGAACATCAATGACTCGCTGTTTGATTCTGCGAATGTAGAATTCACCGCAAGCAGTCTGCTCAGTCAGGAATCATGGAGTATCAGCGGCACGGTGACAAATCCAGACAGAAAGGCTTTTTCTCTGGATGCATTGAAAAAAGATTTCTATTTTAGCTGGCAGGCTGATTTTAAGAATTTTATCAGCGGCAGGCTCATGAAAGGTCAGTCCTCAGATGATGCGCTCACGTTGTCGGCTACGCTGAACGGTACGCTGGAAAATCCCTATGTGGCATGTAATCTGGAGAGGTCTTCCGTTTCAATGCTCGGTGCGCCTGCCGTTTTTTATGGCTCCGCGGTTTTGGAGGACGGTGTGCTGCATCTTGCGGATATTAATGCGCAGTGGCTTATGCTCAAGCTTGCCGACTTGAATCTTGATTATACGGTAAGCACTGCATCCTGTGTCGCGTCTGCGAATATTAATGCAGCCGTGATGAACCAAACCGTCGATATTCCTCTGGATCTGCGGTTTGATACAATCTCAAAGTCTTCATCCTCAGGTCTGCCGGAATCATATCTGGTGAAACTGTCTTCGGAGAATATGTCCGGTTCTCTTTTCTCTGCCCCTGTCAGCGTGAGCTTTGATATTCTTAGAACGCCCGGACGATATGATATATATTCTGAAGGGAATATGACGGTGTCTGGTTATGTTCTTGACGACGGAGTACTTGATATCCGTACGGGTCCGGGGTTCCCCGTGCAGGCTTATGTCGCGGGCTATATGCGCAGCGACGGTATTAATCTGCAGATTTCTGATATCAATGCAGAACTCGGTGATTTTTCACAGCTGGTTGCGTTCCCGTTCTTTACCGTGTACAAAGGAAAGGTGAGCGGCGGTTTTTCAATTACCGGCCTTGCGTCCGACCCTGAATTCAACGGAACGGTATATATCTCTGAGCCTGATTTTAATCTGCCTATGATCATTCCCGATCATTTTAAGACGGAACGGATGGTGCTTTCTATCAGCGGCAGCGATGCAGTGATGGAGCCTACGCGGTTTATTGTTGCAGATACGCCGGTCAATGCGGATTTGTCAATATCGTTCGACCGTTGGAATTTCATGGAGCTTGCTATCGGTGTGAAAACTGATCCCGGCGTATATGTTCCTGCTAATGTAGATCTTGGTGATATAAAGGTGACAGGGCAGGGCAGTCCTTCGATGAAAATCTCCATTATGCCTGATCATGCGGAGGTAAGCGGCCGTATTCTTGCGAAAAATACAAACGTAGTTATTTCTACAAAAGTGATTCAGCAGGCCGTGGAGATGGCGCAGCAGATGCAGCAGGCGCAGCAGGACGGCGTTTTTTCTTTCAATACTGCACGGCAGCAAGGGTACGGCCTGTATGTGGCGCTTGATATTTTGATGGGACAGAAGGTTCAGCTGCTGCTTGATCCTCTGCTTCGCGGTGTTGCGGTTCCTAATACGGAACTGAGCCTGCGGTTTGATATGCTTGAGAATAAAGTGCTTATAAACAGCGATATTACATTCCGGGGCGGTGAGATTTTCTATTTGAACCGGAATTTCTATATGAAAGAGGGCCGCATTGTGTTCTCCGATGCTCAGGACACGATAGATCCGATTATCACGGTTCGTGCGGAGACAAAGGAGCGTGATGCGAACGGTAATCAGGTTACTGTGGTATTGTCTGCGCGCAATGAGCCTGCGAGCAGGTTCCATCCGATGTTCTCTGCAGTTCCTGCAAAATCAGAGAATGAGATTATGGAGCTTTTGGGACAGGTGATTTCCGGTGACTCAAAGAATTTCGGCAGCCTTGTGGTTTCCGGTGGTGACCTGCTGCTGCAGTCTACAGTCATGCGTAAAGTTGAAAATACATTGCGTGATTTATTTAATTTTGATATATTCTCTATACGCACCATGGTATTGCAGAATGCCATGAAGCAGAGTTTAAGATTGAACTCTGAAAGTGACCGGACAAATTCGGTTACTTTTGGTAACTTCTTTGATAATTCGACTGTTTACATAGGGAAGTACTTTAGTAGTGAATTGTATACCGATGCCCTGTTGCATTGGACATATGATAAAAACAGAATTAATGATGATACGACTACTGGCGGTCTTGTATTCCAGCCGGAAATAGGTCTGGAATTAGACAGCCCTTATGTAAAAATCCGATGGAGCATTGATCCCGATATGGATTCGATTCGAAATAACCTTTGGATCCCGACTGCTGCAGTCACATTGTCATGGAAATTCAGCTTCTAGGGAATTGTATGCGCAGATTTTGCCGCCGGTAAGGCTGCGCTTCCCGGATATGTATAGAGGAGTTTATATGCGCAGTTCGCATACAGCTGCCCGGCAGTGTAATATTCTGTTCCGGTGTTTTTGCCTGCTTTTTTTGTTGTGTTCTTCTGTTCTGGCCGTTGCTCAGGAATCCGAGGGCTGGTACATAAATAAGACTATAACTTCCATAAAATTCGAGGGCCTGAAAAATATAAAAAAGTCCGAAGTGGACGGTGTGGTCAGCGGATTTATAAATAAGGCATTTACAGATGAACTGTTCGGCAATATTCTTGACCGTATTTACGCGCTTGAGTTTTTTGACGATATTTCTCCTCGTGCCCAGCATGATCCGTCTAAAAAAGAAGGCGTTCAGATCGTGTTCTCGGTCGTGGAAAAACCTGTTGTTTCCAAGGTTAAGTTTTCAGGGAACCACAAGATCAGAAATGGTGAGCTGCGTGATGTGGTCAGCGTAAAATCGAATGCTATTTTTATCAGTAGCAAGGTACTGGTGGATGAACGAGCGATCCGTGATAAATATCTTGAGAAAGGTTTTATGCAGGTAAAAGTCTCATCCTCTACAGAGACTGATGAAGATGGTGTGGTTGTTACCTACAACATAGAGGAAGGGTATACCACGATTATTACGGACATTCAGTTTTCCGGCAATAAATTGATTTCATCAAAAACGCTTGCCTCAAAACTGAAAATGAAAAAGAAGGGAATCTTTAATCGCGGTGCCTTTGAGGAAGCAAAGCTTGAGACAGATAAACAGCTTGTGCTGAAATATTATCAGGATGCCGGATATATAAATGCCAGTGTGTTGGATGTGATTCGCAGTGTTGTGGAAAATAAGGAAAAGGGCCGCAATGAAATGACACTGACCTTTGTCATACAGGAAGGTACCCAGTATACATGCGGCGATATTACTTTTTCCGGTAATACTATTTTCCCTTCGGAGCAGCTTAATTCGCTGGTTAAGTTAAAGAAAGGCGATATTTTCAACCAGACGAAGTTTCAGGAAAGCCTGATGGCCGTGGCTGATCTGTATTATGAAAACGGTTATACATCCAACCGATTCAATCCGGTGATGGACAAAGACGGTGAAAAGAACGTGGTGTCCGTCGCTGTATCCATTGTTGAGAATCCGCGCAGCCACATTGAGAAAATTCTGGTAAAAGGTAATACAAAAACAAAAGAGCATGTTATTTTGAGGGAAATTCCTCTGGAAGCGGGAGATATCTTTTCTAAGGCAAAAGTGACAACCGGCCTTCGTAACCTGTATAACCTGCAGTATTTTTCCGCCGTTGTGCCTGATGTGGTTGCTGGTTCGGAGGATAACCTTGTGGACCTGGTTGTTTCTGTAGAGGAGCAGTCCACTACAAGCATAGAATTCGGACTTACATTCTCCGGCGTGACGGATCCTGATGATCTACCGTTTGCTTTGTATGTGAAATGGCAGGATTCCAATATACAGGGACTTGGAAAGACGATTTCTGCAAGTACTACGCTGGCTTCAAGCGAGCAGTCTGTTACCATTGGTTACGGTGAGAACTGGCTTTTTGATAAGCCTATCAGCTATTCAGAATCGCTGACTTTCTCGCATGCGTCGATTAATTCGCTGCGTAATACTATCCTGCCTGACGGAACGCTTGATAACGATAACTATTATATGTCATATGAGCAGTGGGCTGTTTCTCTCAGTTCATCCTTGGGCCATCGGTGGACTCCTGACTGGGCAATTCTGACGCTTTCCGGCGGTCTGACAAATACGCTGAAAAATAATGTATATAATGAAAAGCTGTGGATCCCTTATGATGTGACGATCAGTGACTATGCCAACAAGTGGGGCTTGAAAAATGCTGTGTGGACGGCATTCTCAATGGATGACCGTGACATTAACTATGATCCTTCAAAAGGCTGGTTCTGGAGCCAGCGCTTTACATGGTACGGACTGACCCCGTGGGAAGATGAATTCTACCTGCAGACCGCCACCAAGGGCGAGTTGTACTTTACACTTTGGAATATTCCGGTTTCTGAAAAATGGAGCTGGAAAATGGTCCTGGCGGCCTACAGCGGCGTGACTATGCAGTTCCCTGTACCGAATTCTACGGTCGGACATTCCAGCAGATTGTATATAGACGGTATGTTCAACGGCAGAGGATGGACAAGCATTTATAATTCTGTCCGTGGTCGTGCGATGTGGAGCAGTTTCCTGGAGCTGCGTATGCCGATTGTCCGCGGTATTCTTGCACTTGACGGTTTCCTTGATGCGGTTACGGTACAGGATACTCCGTCTGCATTGTTCAATAATCTGAGCATAAATGATTTCTATTTCAGTACAGGACCGGGTATACGCTTTTCTATACAGCAGTTCCCGCTCAGACTTTTGTTTGCCAATACATTCCGGCATAATGATGCGGACGGCTGGTACTGGAAAAAGAACTGGGCATTCGTATTGTCATTTAACATTGTCAATAAATAGACATTGTGCAGGCATGGCTTTCCATTGTCTGTAAAACTGCTGATGCGGAGCATGTAAGGTATGGCCGCCGAGGCTTTATAAGGAGTGTTTGTATGAAGATGAATATGAATATGAAATACTGGTTGCTTGCTGCTTTTTGTATACTTTTTGTCTGTGCTGATATCAGCGCGCAGCAGATAACTCGTTTTGCAGTTGTTGACACGACAAGAGTGTATCAGTCATATTTTAGAAATTCTGCCGCGGTCCGTAATTATGAGTCCAAGAAGGCTGAGTTTCAGAATGAAATTAACAAGCGAACGCAGGAACTTCAGGAGCTTCAGAAAAAAAAGCTTGATTATGAAAAGAATGATAACGAGGCGGCCGCACTGCGTGTTGAAGCTGATATAACCAAAAAATCTAATTTTCTGAGCGAGTATGCTAATACGAAGAATATCGAGCTTGAGACGCTTAAAAATACATTGCAGCGTTCCGATGCCTTTTATCAGAAACTGTATGAAACGCTCGGACGCATAGCTGAAAGCGAAGGTTACAGCATGATTATGAGCCTGCAGCAGGCGAATGCAGTTCTTTGGTACAGCCCTTCCGTTGACATCACTGATAAAGTCATCAGCGAGCTCAATCTGTAGCCTTGTGGTAAAGCGGCATGATCAAATCTTCTCAAACTGAAGCCTCTTTATTTGCCGGCGTAGCTGATGCTGTCCCGGCTGTCAGTGCTACCGCGGCTACGCCATTGATGCAGCAGTATCAGGCTATAAAAAATAAATATGCGCATGATGTTTTGTTTTTCAGACTTGGAGATTTCTATGAGATGTTCAATGATGATGCGGTTGAGGTCTCCCGGCTGCTGAACCTGACGTTGACTCATCGAGGAGACTGTCCTATGTGCGGCATTCCCTATCATGCGTCAAAGATTTATATTGCCCGGCTGCTGCGTCTGGGCAAAAAAATTGTTATCTGTGAGCAGGTTGGTGAGATAGCACATGGTAAGGGGCTTACGGAGCGTAAGGTTGTTGAGATTATCACGCCCGGAACCGCAGTGGAATCTGAGTATCTTGATGGAAGTGCAAATAACTATCTGGCTGCAATGAGCATCAGTCATGGTAAGGCGGGATTTGCGTTTATTGATGTTACGACATCCGCTTTTTCAGCCACTTCATGGCCTGCGTCCTTAATGGCGGAGAATTTTGCCAAGGAGCTGGGACGGTGTATTCCTAGAGAGCTGCTGCTTCCAAAAAGCCTTAAAGATAATGCTGCTGTACAGAGTGCTGTGGCTGGTGTTCCCGGACTTGCCGTATCCTTTTATCCTGACTGGGATTTTTCTCCTGAACTGTCATATAAAAAACTTATTGAGCAGTTTAAAACAGCGAATTTACATTCGTTCGGTCTGCAGGATAATTCTCCTGAAGTTCCTCCTGCAGGATTCCTGCTTGATTATTTGGAAAAGACAACCAATACTTCGGTACCGCATATCAGCGGTATTCACATATATCGTGACACAGAATACGTTATCATCGATGATTCTTCCCGCAGAAATCTTGAGATTGTCTCAAATCTGCGCGATGGTAGTGCTCAATACAGTTTACTGGAGACAGTAAACTATACTGTTACTGCCATGGGAAACCGTATGCTGCGCAGCTGGCTTCTTTCGCCGCTGACCGACTGTACCCAGATACACTGCCGGCAGGATCATGTGCGGCAGTTCGTTCAGAACAGATCGCTTTTAAAAAGCGTACGCGATGCTATGGCGGGTATTCTTGATATAGAACGCCTTGCCGGGCGGATTGCCATGGATCGTGCTCATGCTAAGGATCTGCAGGCGCTCAGAGCCAGTTTGGCAGCATGGTTGCAGACGCGGCAGCTGTTGTCCCCGTATGAATTCTCTTTGTGTGCGGACGACACTGCCCGGAACATAATTACGCTGATACAGAATGCGATCCTTGACGATCCTGCGGTTGTACTTACTGATGGCGGCATTATAAAACCGGGCTGGTCTGCGGAGCTGGATCAGTACCGTAATCTTCTTACGAATTTTAATCAGATCCTTGATGCTTATCTGGAAGAAGAAAAGGCAAGAACTGGTATTTCAAACCTGAAGATCAAAAATAACAGGAATGCCGGTTATTATCTGGAAGTGACGAAAGGAAAACTTGATGCAGTTCCTGCGCATTTTATTATGCGCAGGTCTTTAATGAATGCTGAACGATATACAACGGAAAAATTACAGACGCTTGAGCATGACTTGAACGATGCGGGATCGAAAATCATTGAAACAGAACGAAGACTCTTTCTGGAGATCAGAGATTCGTTGCATGAGCATATTCCGTATCTGATGCAGATATCCCGTGAAATAGCATATACTGATACAACCGCTTCGCTTGCGCATGCGGCGCTGCTGCATGACTGGTGTGCGCCTGATGTGGACGACAGTTGCTGTTATGAAGTTATTGCAGGCCGTCACCCTGTGGTGGAACAGCATTTGCCTACCGGTGAGTTCGTTCCGAATGATCTGCAGTTGAACTGTGAGAGTGCAGGACAGGGGCAGGATGACGGCTCTGTTGCATTTGCGCTTATTACTGGTCCAAATATGGCTGGAAAAAGTACCTATCTGCGTCAGAATGCACTTATAACGCTTTTGGCCCAGACAGGCTCTTATGTTCCGGCAAAGCGTGCGCATATCGGCTCTGTTGACCGGATTTTTTGCAGGGTCGGTGCCAGCGACAATCTTGCTCGTGGTGAATCTACGTTTTTAGTTGAAATGACGGAGACTGCGCATATCCTGCGGTCTGCTACGCCGCGTTCGCTTGTTATTATGGATGAGGTGGGCAGAGGAACTTCTACGGAGGACGGCCTTTCCATTGCATGGGCGGTGTCAGAGTATCTTCTGAATACGGTCGGCTGTAAAACATTGTTTGCCACGCATTATCATGAGCTGACCCGCATGCAGCATCCGTCGTTGCGGCTGCTCTGTATGGATGTTGCCGAGCAGAACGGTTCTGTTGTTTTTTTACGTCGCGTCAAGAATGGTGCCGCCGCCAATTCCTATGGCATTCATGTTGCCCGGCTGGCTGGTATTCCGCAGTCTGTCATAGACCGGGCGAATGATATATTGGTTCATATTCAGGATCTCGCCTCTGAAAAGCCGCTGCTTGCAGATGAAACGCCTGTAAGCGCACCGGTACCATCTGCGCCTGAGGTTCTGCATGCCTCAGTGCAAGCATCGGTGCAAGCACCGGGACTTTTTAGTGACGAAGAAATTGTTCTGGACGAAATCCTTTCGGCTGACATTGACAATATGACTCCTATGGCTGCATTGCAGTGCCTGTCACGCTGGAAAAAAACGCTTTCCGGCAGATAAGGGAATATCCGATAGTTTGCAGGGCACCGGTGCTCTGCGGTTTCTTTTGTGGTTTCAATTACTCCTGACTAGGTGACACTGACTGATAGTTAAACTTCCGACGGTAATATGTACAGGTCTATTGTATTTTTTTCAGGTTGACTATCGTATCTTTTTACAGATTGCCGCGCATGTTTTAGATGTGATGTTTATAAGACAATTACTAAAGCCGCTTGTTCATGTGTTGAAAGCAGGGCAGCAGTGTGCCTGTTGCGGCCAGTCCTGCGGCGGGGATGGTATGTGCCGGGAATGCCTGTACGATCTGGCACGTACTGCGGTACAGCCGGTTTCGCGGTGCAGGTTCTGCGGAAAAATACTGATTTCTGAAATTGCAGTCTGTATGGAATGCAGGACCATACCTGTCATTGTTTCTGCGGACAGGGTTTTCCCGCTGTTCATGTATGATGTATGGATCCGCAACAGTATTTTTGAATGGAAAGGCCACGGAAGACGGGGGCTTTCCTCTGCATTTGCCTTTGTGATGCATGAGCAGCTTATCCGGCTGGGGCAGCGTATACCATTGGTACCGGTTCCTCCGCGGCCGGGTAAAATATATAAAACCGGCTGGGATCAGATAGCTGACCTGTGCAGGACGCTTACGCGTCAATACGGTCACTGTGTTCTGCCGCTGCTCAGATGTGTGTCGGCGGTAGAGCAGAAAAATCTGGGCAGACAGCATCGGCTTGCCGCCGGTGCTGGAAGATACCGTCTGAAAAGCCGTCGTGTAATCCGCCGTATGATTCATGGGGCTTTACCAGAAACTGCTGTACTGATAGATGATGTCATCACAACGGGTGCTACCGTGGAACACTGTGCACGCCTGCTTAAGGAGCTTGGTGTCCGTACGGTTTATGTGGCGGCAATCTGCCGGGTCGTGTGAGCAGTGCAAATCCCGGCGGGAGCGGATGCTGCGGCGAGGTATGTTGATTTCCGTGAAACGTGGCAATAATCCTTGCACAATGTTGATTTTCGTTGTATCCTAATAGAAAGCGAGAAAAACGAACCGGTTTTAGGCTGCTGAAGCCGGAGATAAAAAAGTTCTTCGCGTTATTATTAGGTAAGATTGCGGTTTTTATACGCACGGAGGAAATATGGCTGACAGCGATTCTCAGTTTCAATTGGTAACTTTTCAGCTCGGTGAAGAACTGTATGGTGTTGATATCATGGACGTAAAAGAAATCGTAAAACTTAGCGAAGTCCGTCCGATACCGAACGCGCCATATTATGTTGAAGGTATTTTCAACCTGCGCCGTGAAATTATTCCTGTAATCAATCTGCATAAACGTTTCCGCCTTAAGAAGCTTGAGGTACCTGAGGATGAATCATCAGATTTTGAGGGCGGTTTTATTATTCTGAACATTCAGGGTAACAAGGTTGGTATTATCATTGACCGTATAGCCCGTGTCGTTACCATTAATCCTGAGGATGTAAAAGAGCCTCCGCAGATGCTTAACGGTATCGGGACTGAATATATCCGCGGCGTTATCCGCCGGGAAAACGGCTATATCATCATGCTTGATATAAACCGGCTGTTCAATCCCAAAGAACTTCAGAAAATTATCGGAAAATAATTTTGGGGAACCTCGAAAAAGCCACGAAAGTGGGTTTTTCGTGATACCCTTTTTAAGGTAGTACATGATTCGGACTTTCAGCTCAACAATCCGCAGAAAGGAAATGGATGCGGTGTTGACATGTATGGTGGATGAGAGAATAGGTCCTGGGGAACTGAATGCCCGTCTGATTCAAGGTGTAAAAGACTTTTTTTCCTGCTCCGGTGCGGCTGCTTTCCGCAGTCCTGCCGTTGCATTGGAATATGCGCTCAAGGCTGCAGGGCTGCAGCCGGATGCTGTAGTCATGGTGTCGGCGCTTGCACCCTCATGGCATGCTTCAGCGGTAGAAAAGCTCGGCTACAAGGTTCTGGTGCTTGATGTGGATGACGGAACCGGTCTTGTGACCCCTGCGATCGTTTCAGATGGCATGAAGGCAGGCGGTACATTCCTGCTCCTGCATGAAACATTTGGAATTATGCCCGATATGGACGGTATCCGCTCGCTCGGCGTTCCCTTTATCGAAGATATCTCGCAAAGCGCAGGTGCGTCATATATTCCTGACGGTGCATATACAACGGCAGAAGGCTCTGCTGAAAGTGGAGCTGAGAGTGTTCCTGTCGCTGCGGAATATGCAAGAGCCGGCAGTTTCGGTATGTTCGCTATTCTTGGGCTTGAAGAACGTGATGTTATTACCGGCGGCGGTGGTGCCGTGCTTATGGCTCCGGGACGCCGGGAATGGATCGTGCTTAAAAAGTATATAGATGAAGCTCCTTTAATCGATCTGCTGCCGGATCTTAACAGCGCGCTTGCGTATGTGCAGATAAAAGAATACAAACGTAACGAGGCGGTTCGCAAAGATCTGTTCACTTTGTTCCTGCGGGCTTTGCTTTCCAGTAAAAATAAAACATATATCAGGTCTGCTGATGAAGGTACAACGGCAAGCGCATTCCCCGTTATCCTTGCGGGCGGTTTTAAGGACGCAAAGCAGTACACATCTAAAAAAGACATAGAGATCCGGCCTGCATATGAGGATTCTGTAATCGCAGGCCGTGACGAATCCCTTGCGCCTGTCTGTAAAAAGGCCCATGCGCTTTTACTCAGATGTGTGCTGTTCCCGCTGTATCCGCGTCTTGGAAAGACGCAGGCTGCAAAAATCGTAAAAGTGCTGGGAACGCTGCCCTGATGTACGGCTGCCCGAACCGGCAGGTATGATATGAAAAAATGTCTTGTATTTGAAAATATCTATAAAGATGAGGCTGCCGGTATAGGCAGCCGTGTCGTTGAGTATCTGAATGCACGTGGAATTTCGGTTACTGAGTGTCAGCTCAATCAATACAGTTCCGAAGAAATATTCAGCGGATATGATTTTGTTGTTACGTTGGGAGGCGACGGCTCTGTTCTCTATGCTGCCCGAGGATGTGCGCCATTAGGAATACCAGTTTTTCCGGTTAACCTTGGACAGTTCGGTTTTATTGCCGGTGTTCAGAAAGAAAACTGGGAGGAGCCGCTTTCAGACTTTTTGTCAGGAAAGATTAAGCCGACCGGCCGTAATATGATGCAGGCGGAGATTGTCCATGATGGCAAGGTTTCTTTTTTTTCCCATTGCCTTAATGATATCGTGATTACCAGTACGCAATGTGCGCTGACTATGTCGTTCGATGTTGTCTATAACCGTGCGCCGCTGGGACATTATAAGGCTGACGGCATTATTGCGGCAACAGCAACCGGATCCACCGCCTATTCAGTTTCAGCCGGCGGTCCTATCGTTGATCCGGAGCTGGATGCCTTTGTACTTACTCCGCTTAATTCTTTTTCACTTTCAAGCCGTCCGCTTGTATTCAATCCGGAGGGAGAGCTTGTGGTCAGCATTCTACCTGACCATGCGCCGTCTGCCCGGGTGATTGCTGACGGACAAAAAACGATTGATATAGTATCCGGAGATTCTGTGGTCATCACAAAGGCGCCGCAAAAAGTGCTGCTGGTCGGGTGTTCAGTTCCGAATTTCTACGCCGCGCTGCGCTCAAAATTCAACTGGGCGGGAGGTCCTCATGCTTGAGCAGCTTGATATTAAAAATTTTGCACTGATAGACTCGCTTTCCGTAGAGTTTTTAGACGGATTCACGGTGCTTTCTGGTGAAACTGGTGCCGGTAAGTCCATTCTGATAGGTGCGCTTTCTTTTGTGCTCGGCGGAAAGGCTGGTGTAGAGCAGATACGTGCGGGAGAGACTGAGGCGTCCGTTTCCGCTTCATTCTGTATAAAGCCGGGAACGGTTTCGCCCGCAGCATTTGCCTGGCTGGATGAGCATGGCATTGAGCTTGAGAATGACCGTGTCCTGCTTCGCCGGTACATCCGCAGTACCGGAAAATCCGGTGCATGGATTCAGGATGTTCAGGTGACCCGGGCAGATCTTTCTGCATTCTCTTCGTTTTTAATCGATATTCACGGACAGCATGAGCATCAGTCTTTGATGCGTGTTGCTGAGCACCGGGTGTTTTTGGATAACTGGGCCGGTCTGCAGCAGACTGTTGCTGATTTTACCCGTATGTATGCACAGCTCGTAGCCGTTCAGAAAAAGCTGGAGGAGCTGCGTACCGGTCAGCAGGACAGGGAGCGCAGAATCGACATGCTGACGTTCGCCGTTCAGGAAATCGCTGATGCCAAAATACAGGCCGGTGAGGATGAGCGGCTTGAGGAAGAAGAATCTAAGCTCGCTTCATATGAAAAGCTCTATGCAGATGTAGAAGAAATGTCATCGCTGCTTGACGGGGAGGGCGGAATCGTTTCCCTGCTTAAAAAGCTGCGAGGAGCCGTTTCTCATGCCGGCCAGTATGATAAAAACCTGGCAGGCACGGGTTCCCGGATTGAAAACTCGTTTTATGAGCTTACGGATATTGCGGATGAGATCGGAAATTATCAGCGCTCACTTGTATTTGATCCTGAACGGCTTGCGTCTGTACAGGACAGGCTTGCACTGCTGTACAGCCTCAAAAAAAAGTATGCGTCATCTTCCGCTGCTCCTGTGGCCGAAGTACTTGCCTACAAGGCTGATGCAGAGGCTCAGCTTGCTGAATTGACCGGCGGTGCAGAGAATAGGGAAGCGCTGCAGGCGCAGTACAACAGCCTGATGAAGCAGGTATATGCTGCCGCGAAGTCGCTTTCCGCACAGCGGAGCGCTGCCGCCGTAAAAATGTCGGAGCAGATTGAGACAGTGCTTGCAGCGCTCGGTATGGGAAGCACGAAATTTCAAGTGTGTATTTCCGAAAAACCGGGAACTGCCGTTGAGCAGCAGTGCGGGCCGTACGGTATGGATGACGTTGAATTTTGTATCAGCGCTAATCCTGGTTCTCCGTTGCAGCCGCTTGCCAAGATTGCTTCCGGCGGCGAACTTTCCCGCGTAATGCTTGCCATTAAAACGATATTCGCAGAGACGGATATGGTACCGACGATGATCTTTGATGAGATCGATACCGGTATCGGCGGCGAGGTTGCCGTTGCTGTAGGCAGCCATATTAAAAAACTTGCAGAAAAAAGACAGATTTTATGCATAACACATCTGGCCAGTATCGCAGTTTATGCCGATAATCAGATAAAGGTGGAGAAAGCTGTCAACAAGGGTGTGATGCAGTCTCATATCCATCCGGTGACCGGTGAGCGCCGTGTGGAGGAGATTGCCCGTATGCTTTCTGGTGATCCTGCCGGAGCGGAATCCCTTGAACATGCCAGATCCATGCTTGAAAAATTCAGTATCGGTAAAAATGCGGAGGATATGCATGGCTAAAGTCACGGCACAGGACAGAGAATTATATGCGCAGAAAATCGTTCCATATGCAGACCGTATAAAACAGACGCTCGAAAAAGAAAAAAGTATTCTGGGACTTATCCAGAAGGATACTGCCGGCAGCAGCTACAAAAAACTGCTGCTGTGCGATGAGATGATGTATGTGGCGTCATTGTATATGATGATGAATTCCCTTTCCCTTAAGCTGCTTTCATTTAAAAATAATGATGCTCTGAATGACGCGCGCAAAGCTTTGTACAAGGCGATTATATATCTTGAGGAGATTGTCTCTAATATAGTTGACATTCCCTATACGGATCTTGACGACAAGCTTGCCGGCATCAGCAATACGCCGCTTACAACCAGATACTATCAGATCAGAAAGCTCGGACTATCGATCCAGATGCTAGTTGACGCGTTTGGTGATAACAGTAAGTGGAAATGGTCGTTCGTAGAGCTTGAGGGGCGGTTTGCGGTTGTGGCAAAGAACCTGCTGGATATGAAAAAAGCTGCGAAAGATTACTTTGATCCCAATTCCGCCGACTACGACAATACCGTGTATTATATACGGCTTATCAAAAAGCTGCTCGAAAAATCCGCGGCGGCTTACCGTGACCGCTACGAGCTTTCTACGCGGCGCATCGACGATATCCGTATGGGCATCAATTTCCTGCTGGCGCAGCGCCGTTTGGCCATAGCTATCGGAAATTCAGATGAGGCTGAGGAACTGAAGAAGAAAGCGCTTGTCTGGAAAGAAAAGATGGATGCGGACCATAAAGCTGGCTCAAGCAGGTAAGGACACCTCGAAAAAGGACAGCTTTGATGTCGATATCAAGGCTGTCTGAAGTTTTTGCGGTTTCCATAAAAGAACCAATAATATTTTTGCTTATCTAAATTTTTTTATTGTACATTTATCAGATTATGATATAATATAGGACACGACAAATAAACAGCCGTAAGCTTCGGGGTAAGACTGGAGCCTGCGGCTGTATGTACTTGTTTTTTCATGGAGGATAATGTGAAAAAAATTACATCTGTTATTGCTGCACTGAGCTTGACAGCAGCAGTATTTGCAGGCGGCTCAAAAGATTCTAAGGCTGCCGGTTCAAAGCAGGCATCTGGCAGCAAGCCTACAATCCGTTTGATTACGGATGCCACCAGTATTGATGATAAATCATTTAATGCTGCCGCATGGCGTGGTATTCTTTCTTTCTATGGCGATACAAAGGAAAATGAAAAGCAGCGTGGTACGGCGTATGATGTTATCGCCTGTCAGACACAGGATCAGTACATTCCTGTTCTGAAGCAGATTTCTGATGACGCTCCTGATCTGATCGTTGTAACCGGCTTTACATTCGCGGATGCACTGGGTGAAGTTGCTCCCCTGTATCCCAACCAGAAATACATGATCGTTGACGTTGACTGGGTAAATCAGCCCAACGTTATGGGATTTGTCTTTACAGAAGAGCAGGGGTCATTCCTTGTAGGTGCTGCTGCTGCACTGCAGGCAAAAGAAGAAAAAGTTGCCAACCCCAAATTTGGCTTTATTGGCGGCGTTCCTGGTGCAACCATCACCAAGTTTGAAGTCGGCTATATTCAGGGTCTGCGCTATGTGATCCCCGATGCACAGGTTGTTGATTACTATGCTAATGACTGGGGCAAACCCGATCTGGCAAAAACCCAGGCAAAGAACTGGTATGACAGCGGTATCTACACCATCTACTCTGCAGCTGGCGGTACCGGTAACGGAACGATTGCTCAGGCTAAGGAATACCGTGTAGCCGGTAAGAACGTATGGGCAATCGGTGTTGATTCTGACCAGTATGAGGACGGTCTGTATGATGGCAAAAAGTCTGCCGTTCTTACTTCAATGATCAAACGCGTTGAATCTGCAACGCTGTATGCACTCAAAGCCATCGAGAACAACACCTACAAAGCCGGCGTTGTATCTCTGGCTCTTAAAGATGACGGTGTCGGCTTTGCCACCTCAAATCCTGAGCTGAAGCCGGCTGTTGCAAAGCAGATTGAGACGATCAAGGCTGATATTATCAGCGGCAAGATTAAGGTTATCGGTACATACAAAGATGCTCTGGCAGCTGGTAAAGTACCCGCTGGTCTCGGCGCAAAAGACAACTAGCGTATAACCTTGCAGGACATTCCGGAGTGCGCCCGCAGTCCGGAATGCATTCTGGCTGACTGCAGGTCTGTTTGATTTGCATATATTTTAATATACGCTGCGTTATTTGCCGCGCAGCGTATTTTTTTTGTATTTTCCAGGCATAAAAAGGGGGTATCTATGAGTTCTGCTGAAGTGCAACCGAATATCATAGAAATGATCGGAATTACCAAAGCGTTCCCCGGTGTCGTCGCCAATGACCATGTTGATTTAACTGTCAGAAAAAATGAAGTGCTTGCACTGCTCGGCGAAAACGGCGCCGGAAAATCAACGTTAATGTCCATTTTGTTCGGTTCTTATGATCCTGACAGCGGCAGTATAAAAATTAAAGGTAAAGAAGTTAAAATCAAGGATCCTAACGATGCGACCGCACTCGGAATCGGTATGGTTCATCAGCATTTTAAGTTGGTACGTAACTATACCGTTACGGAAAACATTGTACTCGGTTGTGAGTCTGTAAATAAATTCGGTATGCTGGATATGAAAGCTGCAGAAAATCGTGTTGCCGCGATTTCTGACGGCTACGGTCTTAAAGTAAATCCTAAAGACTTGATAGAGGATATTACGGTCGGCATGCAGCAGCGCGTTGAGATTCTCAAGGTGCTGTACCGCAATGCAGAAATCATTATTTTTGATGAGCCCACCGCGGTGCTTACTCCGCAGGAAATTGATGAGCTTATGGAAATCATCCGTCTGCTCAAGCGTAAAGGTAAGACTATCATTCTGATTACGCATAAACTGAAGGAAATCAAGGCTGTTGCCGAGCGGTGTACGGTACTGCGCAGAGGAAAGGTTGTGGGGACGGTGCAGGTTGCCGACGTGAGCGAAGAGCAGCTTGCGGAAATGATGGTCGGTCGCGCGGTAAAATTTGAAATCGAAAAAAATCCGCCGCATTTTGGCGATACCGTTCTTAAGATTGAGCATATGTCCGTTAAAAACTCACGCGGGCAGCTTGCAGTTAAAGATCTTTCGCTTGATGTTCGGGCCGGAGAGATTGTTGGTGTGGCCGGTGTTGACGGTAACGGCCAGAGCGAGCTTTTGTACGGACTTACTGGTCTGTCACCGCTTGAAAACGGCCGCATCCTGCTTAAAGGCAAGGATATCAGCAAGCTTTCTATCCGCGAGCGCATAGAAGCGGGGCTTGGGCATGTACCTGAGGACCGCCACCGCCACGGTCTGGTAAAAGAATTTACGGTTGCCGAGAACGTCGCGCTCAAAAACTACTACCGGACTCCCTATACAAAGAACGGCTGTCTGCTTGTAAAAGAAGCGATGGAAAAGAAGGCTGATGAGCTTATCGGCGCGTTTGATATCCGCGCAGGCAAAGGCGCAGCTACTTCCGCGGGCAGTATGTCGGGCGGAAATCAACAGAAAGTGATCATCGCCCGTGAGGTTGATATGGGCGGCGATGCGCTCATTATTGCGCAGCCTACGCGCGGTCTGGATGTAGGCGCCATCGAGTATATCCGCCGTCGTATTCTTGCAGAGCGGGACAAGGGCAGGGCAATCCTGCTTGTTTCATTTGAGCTTGATGAAATTATGAACCTGTGCGATCGGATAGCCACAATCTCTAAAGGCAGCATCGTAGGTGTTTATAATGCCGGTGAGGTTACAGAGCGTGACATCGGTATTATGATGGCAGGTTCCAAGGGTAGAAAATCGGAGGAAACAGCATCATGAGTGATATGGTTCAAACTAAGAAAAGCGGAAAGCTGTCATCGCTTCTGCTCCGTTCAGACGGCGCCGTATCGGTGATGGTCGTTCTGCTGGGCTTTATCGTAGCAACGCTGCTGGTCATGCTGGTAGGCAGAAATCCTTCCGGTATTTACAAGGCGCTGGTACAGGTTCTGACCGGCTTTAATCTGAATAATGGAAAATGGAATATACGGTATGTTGGTGAGTGGCTTACATACTCTGTGCCGTATATTTTGTGCGGCTTTACTATGGCGTTTGCCTCCCGTGCCGGTTTGTTCAATATCGGCGGCGAAGGGCAGTATATTATCGGTATGACGGTTGCGCAGGTCGTTGCGCTGCTTTTCCCTGCCGTACCGTTCGTGCATGTGGCGCTTGCAGTGCTGCTTGCAACGGTTGCAGGCGCGGTGTGGGGCGGCGTAGTCGGATTCCTCAAGGCTAAGTTTGAGGTTTCAGAGGTCGTTGCCACCATCATGCTGAACTATGTAGCGCTGTATCTGTCGCGTATCATCACCAAGGCGATTCCCGGTACCAACACGTATAAGACGGTGAATTTCCCCGAGACGGCGAGCCTGCACATCGGATTCCTTTCCAAGCTGACGAACGGCTCCATGCTCAATGCGGGATTCTTCATCGCCATTCTGTGTATCGTAATTTACTGGTTCGTTCTGGACAAAACCAACGTCGGTTTCGGTCTCCGTGCCACAGGCTACAATAAGGATGCGGCCCGTGCTTCCGGTATCCCCGTGATCGCGAGCATCACCATCGCCATGGCTATTTCCGGCGCATATGCGGGACTCGGCGGCGGCATCGTGGCACTCGGTTCCTTCAAATACGGCCGGCTTATCTCCGGCATGGACAACTACGGCTTTACCGGCATTGCCGTTGCTCTGGTAGGTAACAACAAGGCGTCAGGTATTGCTTTTGCAGGCCTGCTGTTCGGTATGCTTCAGGCTGCCCAGCCGATTATGCAGACAAACAAGATTCCCAAGGAGATTACCTTTATTATCCAGGGTCTGGTTGTAGTATTTATTTCCCTTAAGACCGGGTTACGCCTGTTCATTGCCTGGAATGAAAAGCGTAAGGCTGCCAAGCTGGCGGAGGCTGTGTGATGAATATTGTATTGGGAATGATACCTTCTATTTTAATGATTGTTTCTCCGATTCTGATTACCGCCGCCGGCGGTATGGTTGCAGAGCGCAGCGGTGTTACGAACATTGCGCTTGAAGGGCTTATGAGTATCGGAGCATTTGCGGCGGCCGCAGCCCACGTACTTATGGAGACGACGGTTCCCGGCTCAGAATGGCTTGCGCTTGTTATCGGCGCTTTGTTCGGCATGGTGTTCTCAATGATCCATGCATATGCCGCTATTTCACTGAATGCAGATCAGACCATATCCGGTACAGGTATAAACCTGTTGGCAAACGGTGTGACCATCTTCTTTTCACAGATTCTGTTCAATGCGGACCGCACTGCCGCCTATAAAATGGGCATGCAGGCCGGTATCATGGGCATTTACCCCACGTTCTGGATCGCGCTCTGCGTGATGCTGTTCGTATGGTTTATGATGTACTGCATTCCGTTTGGACTGCGTTTGCGCGCCTGCGGCGAGCATCCTGATGCCGCTGCGTCGGTCGGTATTAATGTTATCGGTATCCGCTACTTTGCGGTGCTCTTCTCAGGCCTGCTTGCAGGTCTGGCTGGCGGCTGTCTGGTACTTACGGAAACGATTCAGTACACGTCAAACACCATCAACGGTACGGGCTTTATCGCGCTGGCCGCCGTGTCATTCGGCCGCTGGCGCCCGCTCGGCGTGACCGGATCATCCATGCTGTTCGGTACCGCGGTTGCATTTGCGCTGTACGTAGTGAATATTCCGATGCTTAAAAACCTGCTGCCCACTGAATTCTTTAACCTGCTGCCCTATGTCATCACACTGCTGGCACTCGTTATCTTCAGCGGCAAGAATTATGCGCCGGCTGAAGTCGGCAAACCGTGGGTTAAGGGTGCATCCTGATGCTTGACCGGAAATTCATTCTTAAGATTTTTGAGGCGTATTCCATCGAACGGTGGAATGATCTGGTACGTCCGTTTGATATCATCGAAATGGACAAAGCAGGTGAAAAGATGGTGCTTGCCTATATGATCGGCAGGATCGAGGAGAGCAGGGGCAGGAGTATAGACTGGGAATGGATGATTTATGCCTCCCTGTTCGACCTGCTCAAAAAAATAGCGCTCTGTGACATCAAATCACCAGTGCAGCGCCTGATTAAGAATGAATTTCCCGGTGAATACATGCGTCTGAATGAGTGGGTGTTGAATCAATACCGCCCGCTTATGCATGATGAAGAACTGTTCGCGCGGTTTACCTTATACATCGGGCAGTCCGGCGGTTCCCTGCCGCTTGACGAGCGGGGCAAGCTGACCGCCCGTGTATTCCGTGCCGCGCACAAATTCTCAACGCTGCGCGAACTGCAGATGATCGCCATGGTCAATGAGCCGCAGCGGCTTGAAAAAATCGAAAAAGACTTGAACGCCGACATCCAGAACTATCTGGACCTGCGCGGCATGCAGCTGCTGCTGACGCGGCAGCGTCCCTTTGATTTTCTAATGATGATAGAGCAGCTGCGCTTTCAGCGCCGGTGGAACCAGACGCCCCGCGTGCCTGCCACAAGCGTGCTTGGACACTGTTTTTTTGTAGCTGTAATTACGCTGCTGCTTTCCCGGTGTACCGACACGCCGCTGTGCCCCAGACGGCTGTATGATAATTATTTCAGCGCATTGTTCCATGACCTGCCCGAGGCGGTGACCAGAGACATCATTTCGCCGGTAAAGCAGGCCACCGATGAGCTTCCCTTTATCGTAAAGAAGATCGAGGATCAGATCGTGGATAAAGAGCTTGTGCCGCTCATGGAGCCGTGCTACAAGGACGAGCTCATCTACTTTACGAGCGATGAATTTGAAAACCGCGTGCTGCTTGACGGCGCTGTAAAACACGTCACGTGGGAACAGCTCAACGAATCCTATAACAAAGATGTATACGCGCCCGTGGACGGCAGGCTTGTACGCTTTGCAGACCATATCTCTGCGCTTCTGGAAGCCGATAGCTCCATACGTCACGGCATTACTTCTGAGCATCTGACCGGCGGCCGTGACAACATCCTTGCCGCCTATCCGATCGGAAAAATCGTGAACGGCATAGACGCCGGAGCTTTTTTTCGCAATATTACCGGTTAAATCGCTTATCGCTTATTTACCGCCCGCAATCTGCCGATACTATAGCAGTATGAAAAGAATTTTTTTCCTATGCCTGTTTGCAGTTGCTTTTACGTTCGCGTCAATATATGCCGACACCACTCATGTTGTTGCGCAGGGCGAAACGTTGTATGCAATCAGCAGAAAATATCAGCTGACTGTCGCTGAACTCAGGGCGGCGAACAATATGTCAGAAAATGATGTCCTGAAGGCAGGACAGAAGATAATCGTTCCCACCGCCGACATTACATCGGCGGCCGCACTTGCGGGCAGCGGCGTGGCTCCCGATACCGCCGGCCGCAAGACCGTGCCCTATAAAGTTCAGAAAGGTGACACATTCTACGGCATAGCCCGCAAAAACAATATGTCGCTGTCGGAGCTGTTCGCCATGAACGGTTTGGGAAATGACGCCGTGCTGAAGGCAGGGCAGGAGCTGCTGGTTCCTGCTCCGGGTACATCATCTTCCGCGCGGCAGCCGACAGCCGGCACTTCGTCAGGTTTCGCTGCCGGATCTTCATCCGGAACGTCTGCTGGTACTGCATCAGGTACAGTGTCCGCCGGCCAGAAGCTGCCCGACCTACAGAGCGCTGATCCGCGCACTTATGCTTCGGGCAAACAGTCTGACTCATTGCTCGTATGGCCTGTAAAGTCTCCGTCTGTGACCTATGTAAAGGGCAAGGTTTCTGGTGTGCAGTTGTCCGCCAAAAAGGACGAGGCGGTCACCGCGATCAGAGCCGGTACGGTCATGTACTGCGGCACCTACCGCGGATTCGGACAGGTTGTGTTCGTGCAGTCAAAGACAGGGCTCATCTATGCATATACGGGACTCGGTTCAATCAACGTAAAAAAAGGTGACTATGTGGTGTTCGGCGCGGAGCTCGGCATTGCGGGCGTTGATACCATCAGTCATAAATCGCAGCTGACACTTATGGTGTTTCAGAACGGTCAGCCTATAGATCCTGCAAAGGCACCGCGGGGTTGACGCCACCTCTACGGCTTCTGCACAGAGGCGGTGTCCTTAAGACACCTGAGAAACAGCTCCATACAGACACGCGCATCGTCATCGGCACGATGCGCGTGTTTTATTTGAATGCGCAGTGCGGCTGCCAGATACTGCAGCGTATGCTTAGGCGTAACGGGGTATGCCCAGCGGCTCAGAGCCAGTGTGTCAATAACTTTGTTCGTAAGCGGATTACGTGCGCACCGCGCAAGCTCCGCGTCGATAAAGCTTATGTCAAAGCCCGCGTTATGGGCTATCAGAATAGAATCCCCGATAAACTCAAGGAATCCGGGTAACACGTCTGCCGCGTGGGGCTTGTCACAAAGCATGTCATCGGTAATGTGTGTTATTTCGCTTACAAGCGGCGGAACGGGGCAGCCGGGATTGATCAGCGCTTCGTAAGAGGCGAGCACGCCTGTGCTGTCGAACCTGACGGCGCCGATCTGAATGATCGAGCCTGATTCCGGTCGCAGGCCGGTAGTCTCAGTGTCGATTGCCGTAAACACGCAGCCTGCGCGGAGCAGGCGGGCGGTCCGACGGAAATCCTTAAAAAATACAGCGTGTTTCATAACGGATAAGACATCTGCATCTGCATGCGCAGATACAGATGCAGGTGCCGGCAGGACACGCGCGGCGTGTCCTGCGTACGGCTAGTGCGCCGCGTCAAGCAGCGCATTGATTTCTTTTGAGATGGAGGCACACAGCGCGTCAGCTTCCTTGCGGGCTGAATCTACGTTGCCGCCTGATACGGGCACCGTACAGTTGATGTAGAACTTGATCTTAGGTTCCGTGCCTGACGGACGTGCGCTCACCACTGTACCTCCCTCAAGGAAGAACTGAAGCACGTTGCTCTTTGGCAGATCGAGCGTTTTTTTCTGGTCGGGGGCGGCGGGGTCAAACACAATACTCTGCTTGACGTCGCGGATGCACACGACTTTTTTGCCGCCGAGTGTTTTCAGACCGTTCTCGCGCAGGTTCGTCATGATGCCGCTCATCACAGCTTGTCCGGAAGCTCCCGGGAAATTCTTGGCGATAGCGCGGTCTTCATAGAATCCGTACTGCTTGAACAGCTCCTCAAGCCGCTCAAGAATCGATTTGCCCTGTGCGCGCCAGTACAGCGTCATTTCGGCGCACAGCGCGGCTGCAGAAACGCCGTCCTTGTCGAACACTTCTTTTTCAACTTTATAGCCGTAGCTTTCCTCAAGGCCGAACACATAGGTGTTCTTGCCGGTCTTTTCCATGTCCGCCTCGGCAGCCGCAATCCACTTAAAGCCGGTCAGGCACTCAATGAGTCTGACATTATAATCAGCGCAGATTTTGTCTACCATGGCTGTAGTTACGATGGAGCGGACAACCGCGGGATTCGCAGGCATGGTGCCGAATTCTTTGCGGCTCAGCAGGATATAGTCAAGCAGCAGTGCGCCCATCTGGTTGCCCGTAACGAGCACGAACTTGCCGTCCTTGCCGGGGAATGCGGTACCGAACCGGTCTGCATCGGGATCGGTTGCCATAACGCAGTCCGCCTTTTCCTTTTCGCCGAGCTCCACCGCAAGCTTGAGCGCAGGGGCTTCCTCGGGATTCGGCTTTTCCACCGTGGGAAACGCCCCGTCGGGCTCGCGCTGCTCAGGCACGGTGATCACTTTAAGCCCCAGGTCGCCGAGCACCTTTTCCACGTGCATGGCACCGGTACCGTGCAACGGCGTATAGACGATCTTAACGTCCTTTGCATGATCTCTGATAAGATCCGGGCGGAACAGCTGCGCCTTGCACATGGCCCAGAACTTTTCATCGATCTCTTTGTCGATGAGTACGATGCTGCCCGCCTTGACGCCTTCATCAAGCGTGATTGATTTTACCTGTGTTACGGCGTTCACCTCTTTGATAATGCCTACGTCATGTGGTTCAATGACCTGCGCGCCGTCGTTCCAGTACGCCTTATAGCCGTTGTACATGCGCGGATTGTGTGATGCCGTGACCACGACGCCGGTGTCGGCGTGCAGCTCTCTGATTGCATAGGAAAGCTCGGGCGTGGGGCGCAGCTTGGTGAACAGATATGCTTTGATGCCGTTGGCGGCAAAGATGCATGCCGTGGCCTGCGCAAAAACGTCAGAATTCATACGGCTGTCATAGGCGATGACGGCGCTCAGCGTACCGGCCTTAGCCTTGTCGGGGAACGCCTTTATCAGATAGTTTGCAAGTCCCTGTGTGGCCAGATTGATTTCCAGCGTGTTCATGCGGTTCGTGCCGCCGCCCATGATACCGCGCAGTCCGCCGGTACCGAATTCAAGCGTCTGAAAAAAGCGGTCCTCAAGCTCCTTCATATCATCGGCCGCCACCAACTTTTCCACTTCAGACCGGAACCGGGCATCCTTTTCCTCTGCAATATATGCCTCGGCACGCTTTAAGATTTCTGTTCTGTCCATCACGATACTCCTTTTATGTCATTGTAAGGCTTCCGCACGGCCGTACTGCGGCGGCAGGCTGAAGCGGTATTGTCAGCTGCATGAAGCGTGTCGCCGGAACTACTCTCCGGCGTCTGCGTTCTCCAGCATCTGCGTTTCCCATTTAAGCAGGTCGGCCTCCCGGTCGGGATAGCTGCCCTTTACGTCGCACATGATGCGGAATACCGGCTCCGTACCGGATCCGCGCATCCAGATAAACGCCGCGGGACGGTTATCCTTATCGTAGAAGATGATCTTCAGGCCGCCGCGGCCGCTTATGCCGTAGTCGGTGATATCCATGGTCTCTACGGTACCGTTCGTCGCCACGGCCTTATAGGAATAGATGCCGTATTTTTTCTGCAGGTTAACCTGCTTTACGTTCCATTCCTTTATGAATTCGTTCTGGAACCGCCGTTTCAGAAGCGCATGGTCCTGCGTCTTGATGTGAAGCAGCGCCCGCTGCTCGGAAACGCCGGTGGTCACATAGACCGGCAGCGTTTTGATCACCTGCGTGAGCGTGATATGCTCGGCGGCGGAGTAGGGCGTGCCTGAATTCTTACACCAGATTTTATACAGACCGGGGAAGTTGTCGTTGTTGTGCAGCACAAGCAGCTTGATGAGCGCAAAGATCGTGTTGATGGGGTCACGCACCGCCTCAGGATGGGTGATGTTGCCGCCGTTGGAACCTTCGCCGAGAATGCGCACCGTATAGCCTTCGGCACGCTTCTGGCGTGCCAAATTCACGACGTTTGCCTCGCCGACTTCCGCGCGAAACACACGCGCTTTGAACGCAGCGGCGATGTCCTCTATACGCATGGACGTGGGGCAGTTCACCACCACCGCGGGCTTATAGTCCGCTGTGGTGCGGTTACGCCAGGAAAAGAATGCAAGCTCGGACAGTACGCTCAGCGAAAACACTTCCTGCGCCTTCAGTATGGCCGCGCGCTTGTTCTTTTCGTCCCAGTACACAATGTTGCCGCGGTCGCCGTCGCAGTCGGGCATATAGCCGAGCACCGCATCGGTGTGGCCTTCCTTCTGCAGCCGCTCCATCTCCTTGGCACACCAGACAAGATTCTCGGGCTCCGGGATAATGCCGTGGGCGATTTCGCCCGGCTTATCATGTATAGTGTAAAAATTGATGCCGCATGATTTGAACAGCTCCCGGTCGATGGAGAGCGTGCGCGCGGAACCGTTCATGTCGCACACTACGCCGATGTTGTATGCATGCGTGCATGATTTAAGCAGCGAAAAAAAATCG
>Ga0256405_10003523_pt1 | contig 32036 bp, 31 predicted proteins | sample RumenRJG_02DNA_FD_189096 | JGI IMG/M metagenome (GOLD analysis project Ga0256405, IMG submission 189096) | Bovine rumen microbial communities from Lethbridge, Alberta, Canada - RJG_02 | ecosystem: Host-associated > Mammals > Digestive system > Stomach > Rumen | place: Canada: Alberta...
AACGAGAGAACCGGACAGAAGGAAGAGCTCGTTGTTCCAAAATGGTCAACAGCTATCATCGAAAACCCGTTCTATTCCGTCATGAATGCTCCAAACTCAACACTCCAGAGGCTTGTAAGAACGCTTAGAAACTTAGACGTTCTAAACGATCAGAACGCGTCTGGTAAAATGGATTTAATTATTCAGCTTCCTTATTCTCTTAAGTCTCCTCTTAAACAGCAGCAGGCAGAGGGAAGAAGAAAGCAAATAGAGATGCAACTTGTAGGTTCAAAGTATGGCATTGCCTACATTGATGCTGCAGAGCATATAACCCAGCTTAATCGTCCGGTTGAGAATAACCTTTGGAAGGAAGCACAAGACCTAACGGCTATGCTATTCAACCAGCTAGGACTCACACAGGCGATCTTTGATGGGACAGCTGACGAGAAGACTATGACGAACTACTACAATAGAACAGTCGAACCGATTCTCGCCGCTATTGCTGAAGAAATGGAGAGGAAGTTCCTCACGCCTACAGCAAGAACTCAGCATCAGGCAATCATGTATATACGAGACCCCTTCAAGCTTGTATCGGTTACAGATATAGCTCAGATAGCGCAGACGTTTGTGTCCAACGAGATCATGTCCTCTAATGAGATCAGGGCAAAAGTTGGACTTAAACCAGTCAACACGCAAAGAGCTAACGAACTTATCAACAAACAGATTAATAAGATTGATGAAGGCATGGGTCAAGCTCCAGCTACTAATCAATCTGAAGCAGATATTCAAAATGCCGGCAATTCCGAAGCAACAGAACCGGCTGAGAATGCGGAAAGGACAACTTAATATGGGAGCAGAACGTTACGATTTTTGTGGATACGCCACAAAGAACGATCTTTTATGCGCAGACGGCAGAACAATTCGCCGTGATGCATTTAAAGGCTGTGACGGCCTAACTGTTCCTCTTATCTGGAATCACCGCCATGACGATCCTGAGATGGTAATTGGCCATGCTCTTCTTGAGAATCGTCCAGACGGTGTTTTTATGTATGGCAAACTTAATGATTCCGAAAAAGGTCGGGCTTGCAAAAAGATCCTTGAGAATGAAGATATCAAGGGTCTTTCCATTTGGGCAAATCAGCTGAAACAGAAAGCCGGAGACGTTCTCCACGGTGTCATCCGTGAGGTGAGTCTTGTTCTTGCCGGGGCGAATCCTGGAGCGATCATCGACTTTTCTCTTTCGCACGCTGACGATGGGTCTGACGGTGAAGTGTATGCGTACCTTATTGGCGATGAGTACACCGAACTTAAGCACGGGGACATTGAGTTTGAAGCTCATACGAAAGAGGAAGAAAAAGAGCAGGAGGACGAGGCTATGAATGAAGAGCTGTACCATGCAGACGACAAAGAGGAAGAAACTTCAAAATCTCCGAGAAAAGAGCGGACGATTGAAGAGATCTTTAACACATTAACCGATGAACAGAAAGAAGCTGTTTATGCGATCTATGCTGCTATGTCCGCAGACGATTCCAAGAGAGCAACAAAAGCCAAGGATGACGATGAGGACGAAGATGACGACGATGAAGATGGAGGAAAAGGAACCATGAAGCACAACGCTTTCGAAAACGAAAAACCTAACAACGTACTCACACAGGCAGATTTCGACGACATCATGAGAGATGCCAAGAGAATGGGATCTTTCCGTGAAGCTATGCACGCTGCTATGGAAGATGGCGGAGTACTTGCTCACTCTGTATCCGGTCCGGACAGCTATGGCATCAGCCGTGGTGTAGCTCCTGCGTCTGGAGCATCTGTAGACAGATACGGAATGTATGAAGCGGGGATGCTGTTCCCGGATTATAAAGCAATTTCTGAAACACCCGATTTTATTAAGCGCGACACCGGCTGGGTTGCTGATGTAATGGCATCTGTAAAGCATCTGCCGTTCACCAGGATCAAATCCCTGCACGCTGACATCACTGCTGAGGAAGCACGCGCTCTGGGATATATCAAGGGCAATATTAAGAAAGAAGAATTCTTCACACTTATTAAGAGAACTACTGACCCGCAGACGATCTACAAGAAACAGAAGATGGATCGTGACGACATCATCGACATTACCGGTTTCGATGTAGTGGCATGGATTCGTGCCGAGATGAAAGAAATGCTGAACGAAGAGATCGCTCGCGCAATCGTACTTGGCGATGGCAGAAACGCATCCTCTCCGGACAAGATTTCTGAAACTCACATTCGTCCGATCGCTACTGACTCTGAACTGTATTCTGTCAAAGTTCCGGTTACTGTCGCTACTGGCAGCACTCTTGCTGAGAGCTTCATCGAATCTGCAATCAGAGCTCGTAAGAACTACAAAGGATCCGGTAACCCGGTTCTTTATACAACTGAAGACATGCTTACCGATATGCTGCTTATCAAAGACGGCATCGGTCACTACATGTATCCGACAGCCGATGCTCTTGCTACCGCACTTCGTGTTCGTAAGATTGTCACTGTTCCTGTTATGGAAAATGCTACTGTTCCGATCACTACTACTTCCGGCAGCTCCAGCACTACCACGAACCAGCTCCTGTACGGTGTAATCGTAAACCTTAACGACTACTCCGTTGGTACTGACAGAGGCGGCCAGATCACTGCGTTTGATGACTTCGATATCGACTACAACCAGGAGAAATACCTGATTGAAACCAGACTGTCTGGTGCTCTTACGAAGCCGTACTCTGCTCTGGTTCTTCATGCACCTGTAGAATAATCGATACTTTCAAAATGGAGTGAAGTTAGTCATGGCTAAGTACTACGGATTCGTCGGATATGCAGAAATGCAGGAGACTGCTCTCGACGTTTGGCAGGAAGTGATTGTCGAACGAGAGGCAATTGGAGATGTGGTTAAGAATACAAGACGCTGGGTCGGTGATGACCACTTAAATGATGATCTTGTTATCAATAATAAACTTTCCATTCTGGCGGATCCGTATGCTTACCAAAACTTTCACTCTATAAGGTACGCCACATACATGGGAACAAAATGGAAAGTTACCAATGTAGAAGTGGCGTACCCAAGGCTGATACTCGATTTAGGAGGTGTCTACAATGAGCAGACCAAGACAGGGGCTGAGTGAGCTTCTTCATACTTTCTGTGACAATGTGTACTTTCAGCCTCCTAACGGGTACAGGCTTACCTATCCTTGCATAATTTACGAACGGAAGACAGGCGATACGATTTATGCCGATAACTTACCGTATAGATATGAAAAAGCCTATACGATAACCGTTATAGATCCAGATCCGGATACTCCTATTCCGGACAAAATCGCCATGCTTCCGATGTGCAAAGAGGATAGGTTCTTCACATCAGATAACTTAAATCACTATGTATTTTCTATTTACTATTAAGGAGGATAACCTACTATGGCTGCATTAGTATGGGATGATACTGGAAATAAAAAGTTCGAAACTGGTACTAAAAATGGCGTTCTGTTTGTAGCTGATCCTACTCAGCCGAATGGATACGCTGCTGGCGTTGCATGGAACGGTCTTACTGCTGTAACTGAAAGTAACTCCGGTGCAGAAGAGACAGCTCTTTGGGCTGATGATATTAAGTATGCTTCCCTTCGTTCTGCAGAGGAATTCGGAGCTACAATCGAAGCGTATCAGTGCCCGCCGGAATTCTATCAGTGTGATGGTTCTGCATCTATCGCTGACGGTGTTATCATCAATCAGCAGGGTCGTAAGAGCTTTGCATTCTCTTATGTCACTACTATCGGCAACGATGTCAGCGGAACCGATTACGGCTATAAGATCCACATCATTTACGGAGCAACCGCATCGCCTTCCGAAAGGGCATACCAGACAATCAACGATAGCCCGGACGCTATCACTCTGTCTTGGGAAATTACGACTACTCCGGTTAATGTCAAGAATCATAAGCCCACTGCACACCTTATCATCGACTCTACGCTTGTCGATCCTACTAAGCTTGCTGCATTCAAAGAAGTGCTTTACGGATCTTCAAGCGCTTCGTCTGCAATCATGCTTCCGGATGCGATTGCCCAGATGTTCGAATAATGATCTAATTTTTAAAGGGGCTGCTCTTTACGAGTGGCCTCTTTTTATGGTATAATTTCAAAATAACTGTATTCAAGCATTTAAGCGAGGTGGTTACTATGAAAATTATACCTGTAGAATGTCCTAAGTGTGTGGCAGGCTTCGACATTGAAGAAGGACGAAAGACGTGTTTCTGTCAATATTGTGGAACTAAGTTGCTACTTGACGATGGATCAACTACGCGAACAACAATAACAGCCAAGGTCATCCGAGACGAAGCTAGAATAAAAGAAGCTGAAGTAAAAGCAAGGCAACAAGAAATAGAAGCCGAGCAGCAACGAAGAAAGCAAAAAGAAAAAACCATAATAACTGCCATAGGTATAGCCACTATATTAGTCGGATTATTAATAACAGCAATCGGCATCACTGACGAAAGAATAATGTTCTACGTAGGATTATTAGTTCTTTTGTTTGGCGTAATTATACTTATTGCAGGTTCAAACGTCAAATGATAAATGGCAGGTTATATAGACTTTCAAGAGGAATCTTGAAGGTCTTTTTTTTATGCATGAAAGGAGAAGCATATGTTTAAATTGCCTTTGAAATATATGGGATTCGATGGGAAAGAACGAGAAAAGGATTTCTATTTCAATCTTACAAAAGGTGAAATAGCAGAAATTCATATGTCCCTTCCCGGCGGAATTGATGGCTTTTTGGATACCCTAAGTGGCAATCCTGAGCCAGCCGATGTTGTTACAGTATTCAGAACAATCATTCTTAAGTCGTACGGCAAGAGAACCCCGGACGGCAAATTTTATAAGTCGAAGGAACTCTCTGACGAGTTTGCAGCAACAGATGCATACTCTGAACTGTTTCTTAAGTTCCTAGACAATGACGATGACTTCATTACTAAGTTTATGGAAGGCACCATTAGCGCACCGATCGGAACCATTCAGAAGATTCTTGAGGATAATCCGAAGATCGAAGAGGCTAAGGCTGCCCTTGCTACTGAGTTTTAAATAGATTACAGGAGACAAAAGAATGCCCAAGAAGATAGTTATTCCGGCTAGAGACGACTTGTGGGATGCTGTGAACGAGCGATTTATAAGTATGAAAGAGCAAACGCTTACTCTTGAGCATTCTTTAATCTCGATTTCAAAATGGGAACAAAAATGGAAGAAGCCGTTCATTTCAGAAGAGCCGAGAACGTATGAAGAGTTTATAGACTACATTCGTTGCATGACGCTTAATCCGGTGAATGAGCTTGTATATAACTTCCTTACAGCGGATCATATAAAAGAAATAGATGAATACATTGCGGATCCAATGACCGCCACAACATTTCATGATCTTCGTCAACAGACGCATCGAGAAGTAGTGACAAGTGAAATCATTTATTACCAGATGATATCATTTGGCATACCGATTGAGCTTGAACGGTGGCATTTGAACAGGCTTATAGCATTGATACGTGTCTTTGCTATAAAGAGTGGAGGAGAGCAGAAGATGTCTCGTTCAGAAGCAGCAATGTATCAAAGAGCAATAAACGAACAGCGGCGAGCAAAACGAGGGAGGTAATCATGTCTCTTGTTAAAATTTCTAGTAAAGGAAGCTTTGATAAGACAAAGTCGTTTCTTAGAAAGGCTGGTGTTACGAACGAAAAAGTTAAACGAGTCGCTGAGAAGTACGGCAAAGTAGGAGTAGATGCACTTTCTTTAGCAACGCCAAGAGATACTGGTAAAACTGCCGAGTCTTGGAGTTACGAAGTAATTGTAAGTAAAAACACTCTTAAAGTTGAGTACTTGAATTCAAATAATAATCATGGTGTGTACATTGTTCCGCTACTACAGAATGGGCATGGAACAAGAAACGGCGGATGGGTATCAGGAAGAGATTTTATAAATCCTGCTATACAGCCTGTTTTCGAAAAGATGGCAGATGAAGCTTGGATGGAGGTGATTTCTGATGAGTAACTACGAAGAGCGACAGCTATACCTAGGACTCGATGATTCTGATCTTCAAAAGGGCGCGAAATCTGCTATACAAACCCTTGAAAAACTGGACGAAGCTTTTAAGTTCAGTGGAGCGGCAGAAAGTATTGATAATCTTCAGAACTCTCTGAACTCCGTCGACTTCTCAAGGCTTGCCGACAACGTGGAAATAATTGCCAAGAGAGCTAGCTTCCTTGGTGTTGTCGGTGAGAAGATCATTGGAAATCTTACCGATAGAGTTGCTGACTTTGCTCTTGGTACGGCCAAGAAGCTTAATCCAGTTCGCAAGATTACTGGAATAATCGGTAGTGGGATTAACCAGATAATGGCTGGTGGTGAAAGAAGAGCCACAAACATTGATCAAGCGAAATTCAAAATAGAGGGCCTTGGTCACAGCTGGGAAGAGGTTAAAAAGCAAATAGACTATGGCGTATCTGGTACCGCATACGGAATGGATCAGGCGGCCAGAGCAGCGTCTCAGTTAATAGCTAGTGGCGTGTCATTCGATAAAGCGTTAGCTGGTGATAACATTGAAATCACGAAAGAAAATGCTGATGATTTAAGTAAGGCATTACTCGGTATTTCCGGTGCGGCCGCAATGACTGGAGCGAATTACGATTTGCTAGCTGATGTGTTTGTAGACGCTTCAGCCACAGGAAAAGTAACAGCTGACACGTTCAATAGACTTGCCTGGCAGGGCTTAAACGCTAAGGCGACACTCTCAGAAGCACTTGGCAAGACACAGGCTGAAATAGACGAAATGTCTCGCAAGGGACAGATAAGTTTCAAAATGTTCTCAGACGCCATGTACGACGCGTTTGGTGAGCAGGCGAAGAAATCTAATGATACGATGGAAGGCGCTTTCGACAACATGAAGGCCGCTTTAAGTCGAATAGGTCAAGGTTTTTATGAGCCTTTAAGAACAGCCAAAAGAGACGTCTACAATGCGACAAGACTTTGGCTTAACGATTTCAAGAAGCAGGTTTTAGACAAGTCTGGCATATATGAAGGCTTTACTGATATAGTGATGAAAGGCTCATCCATAATATCTAGGCTTATAAGTGCTATTCCGATTGACACTTTAAAAGGAATCGCTGATGCTGCAGGTGGTGCACTTAAAGCTATAGGCAGTCTTGTCTCCGGAATAGACGAGTGGATGAATAAGTTTCCTATATTCGCTAATAAAGAAGAAAAGAATTCTAAAGCCACAGCAGAATCTGTAGAACATATCGCGTCCTCAGAAGAGCACATTCTTGAACTAGCCAATCAGGTTATTAGAGGGGATTTCGGAAATGGCGAAGAACGACGGGCAGCGTTAGAGGCATTAGGAGAAAGCTACGAACTCGTCCAGAACAAGGTCAACGAACTGCTTGGCTGCTCATTTCGATACGACGTGGAACTGAAGAAATCCACCGAAGCCACCGAGAATGCTCTTGAAATGACGAAAGAGGAAACCGACGCACAATGGGATCAAATGTCTACTTTGGAGCGTATGGCGAAGGTTCGTGAAGACTTTACTAGCTCTGTAAAGAAAATGACCGAAGAAGGCATTGCTCAAGACAGAGTGGAAAAGCAAAAGAAAGCTCTCGGTGGACTTAGAGACGCTTTCATGGCGATTGGCGATATCATGCTGTCTATTGGCAAAGGAGCTTTAGGACCTCTTACGAATTTATTTGGCATGATAAGAGACGGCTTCTTAGACGGCGCATCTGCTATAGGAATGTGGATAACTAACTTTAGAACCATGCTTGGGCAAGCAGGTGCTTATTCTAAGATTCAAAATGCAACAAATTTTGTACTTGGAAAAGTCGTATTTGGATTTAAAGAACTTGGCAAAGTAGGAAAATTAACTTTTAAGGGAATTACTGCCATTGGCGGTAAAGTTTTTGGTGTTCTTGGACAAGTTAAAGATCAAACCTTTAAAGTGTGGGACGCATTTAAGAAGACCGAAGGATATGAAGTATTGTCTGCTGGCTTTAATACAGTGAAAGATGCAGTTGGAAACGCTTGGGACTTCATTTACGAAAAGATATCTGGATTCTTTGATTGGCTCAGCGAAAAGAACATTGAGCTTCCTTCGTTTGACGCTGATGCTATAGCAGATGGCATCAGTAACGCTATAACTTGGGTCAGAGATCACATTGGAAGCTTAAAAGATGGCGTACTTGATCTCTTTAGCAATATTCCAATAGACTTCAATGGCTTAAAAGAGGCTTTTCAAAATACTTTCAGTTCTTTTACAGAGGATCCTTTCGCTTGGGCTCAGGCAAGGTTAACCGATATAAGGAACCTTATTAAAGAGATTATTGAGACATTCACAGGCAAATCAGGAGAATCTGGTGAGGACGGCAAGAAGTCGTTCATTAGTGACCTGATAGAAGGAGCCTTAAGCAAAGTAGAAGATCTAAAGGCTTTCTTTGATGGCAATCTATTAGGAACTTCGTTCGCTGATATACTAGGCGGAGCGTTAGAAGGATTCAACACACTAAAAGAGCACTTTATAGAAAATATTGGGACGCTCACCGATTTGTCTGGCTCTATTGGTGGAATTCTTGGCACAATCGGAGAAGCAATAAAGCTCTTCTTTGAGACAATATCCGGCAGCATCTTTGGTGTAACCGTATCTGCCGATCCGATGGAAGAGGTTACGGACACCCTGTATGATGTGGCTTACAACGGAGAAGAGGGTCAAGCAGCACTTAATACAGTTGCTGATACGTTTAACGCTGCCACAGAGGGCTTTAACAATGCTATAGCTCCGATTAAGGAGTTCTTTGAGAATCTTAAGACACAAATTATGCCGATTGCCGAGAGAGTTGGCGAATTCTTAGCCCCTTTAAAAGACGATCTTCCTAAAACTATTGAGGATGTGCCGGACACAATAATGTCGCTTCTTCAAAAGTTCATAGCTTTTAAGGCGATTCAAGGTGGCGCAGGTGCTCTTGGCGCTTTATGGAACTTCAGTGGTATTCTTAAGCAAGTCAAAAAGGGCGGCAAGAATATAAACAAGATTCTTAAGAGCTTCAAAAACATCAGAGAAAAAGTAGATGGCATACTTGACTCGGTTAAATCCATCCCAGACAACATAGCCAAAATACCAGAAAAGATTGGTGAAATCATAGATGAAGCCAAGGAATCAGTGAAAAAAGTTACTGATGGCTTCGTAGCAATAGAAAAAAGTTTCGCTAAAGCTCTTAAGGGCGAGGCAAGACTTAGAAATGCTAAGGCCCTTCTGATACTCGTTGCTGCGATCGGAATCTTGGCGTTCGTTGTTGCTGAACTTACGAAAGTAGATTGGCAGACAGATAATGCTCGTACCGCAGTAAAATTGATGATCTTGCTTATCGTCGCTGTTGGCGTTCTTATGTATGTAATGGGCAAAGTCTTCACAGGTAAAGACTCTAAGCTTGCGGCAAAGGGCGGCGACAAGATGGCAGAAGTCCTTAAGCAGTATAAGGGTATTGTTAAAGACTTCTTAAAATCGATCGGTAAAGCTGCGACAATTGCTGCTATTGGCATGGCTGTCACGATGATAGGCGCAGTTGTAGTAGCGTTGGCTCTTATTCCATGGCAAAAAGGCATTAAAGGCGTTATCTTCACTGGTCTGATATTGTTCGGTCTTGTGAAAGCTCTTGGCTCTATAGACAAAATGACCGGAGGCGGCTTAAAGGCTAAGGTTGGAGTCCTTGCTATATTACTAGGCATCGCATTAAATCTATTAGCAGGAGTCGTAAAGAAATTAGGAAAGCTAAGCCTATGGAGCGGCTTAAAAGGTGTAGGATTCCTGTATATCATCATACTTGAACTTACCGAAGCTCTTAAGCCAATAGCCGAAATGGAAATAAAGGGCAGCGTGTTCAAAAAGATAGTACTTATGATAGCCACAATCGCCATACTTAAGCAGATGGTCGGCATGGTTGAGACTTTCGGGAAGATGAAATTCGGCTCGCTTGTTAAAGGACTTCTTGGCGTCGTAATCATAACTGAAATGCTTGGCAGTGTCATAAAGAAAATGGCCTCGATGGAACATGCTAAGGCAGGGCCGATTGTCGCACTTTCTTTTGCTATCATGGCACTTACTGGCAGTATGGTTGTTCTCGGAAACATGAAAACCAAGAAGCTTGTGAAAGCAGGAGCTGCTATACTAACTATAAGTCATGTTCTTAAGAAGCTTTTAAAGCAGATGCCAGGAATGAAGAGCGTAAAGGCTGGACCTATACTTGCCCTTGTGGCTGTATTTGGAGCGATTGTTGCTGCTCTCAAAATACTTGGGGACATGGATGGCGATAGCTTAAGAAATGCTACTCTTGCTATATCTGCAGTAATGGGTGTTCTAAGCCTTCTTATGTGGTCAATTGGAACTGTAACGAAAGGACCAAATGTAAACTGGAAGACAATCATAGCTTCACTTCTTCCGATACTCGGAGCACTTGCAGGAGCTGTCGGAGCACTACTTGTTCTTGATCACTTTGTGTCAGATGCGAATAGGCTGTCAGTAATAGCCGATGCGCTGTCTAAGGTAATGGTTGCTCTTGCAGCAATAGTCGCAGCTACATCTTTGCTTCCGCAAGGCGAAGGAGGCGGTGGGGCTAAGAGTAGTCTGGCAAGCAATGCAGTGGCGTTTTTGGAAGGAATTGAATGGGGTGCATTTGCGGCAGCACTTATACTAGCTCTTGGCGCGCTAAGTGATCTATATGAAAAATTTGTTCCTGATAAAGTTAAAGAAACCATCACTTATTGGGTTGACACTGGTAAGCAGCTCATCTTTGACATAGCAGATTTCATAGGTGCAGTTATAGGCCATCTTGCGAAAGGTATTTTAACACCTATTCTCAGTTTAATTATTGGCGACAAAGGTCTTCCAGATGCGGTAGAGAAGCTTGGGCAGTTTGTCGATAAAATCGTGCCGTTTGTGACAGATTCAGACAAGATTCCAGAAAACGGTCCAGATGCCGTTAACAAGCTAGTACAAGTACTACTCGCTATGGGCGCAGCTGCTCTTGCAGGTATCGTTGGGAAAATTCTTGCGAACTTCTTAGACATGGACAGCTGGGATGAAAACACTGGCGTAATGGGGTTAATGACCTGGTTAGAGCGCTTCATGGAAGAATACAAGAAATTCGATGAGAAGCTTGCTAACTTTAAGCCAACAGCAAGCAGTGGGCAATTCGACAAAGTTCAGGACGTGCTACTTGAAATCAGCAGACTCGGTCTTACTTCTATCGTAAGTTCCATTGTCGGTAACGTCTTGGGGGCCATTGACGGAACAGACGAGAACAGCAATATACTTTTAATACTTAATAAGATCGGTACGTTCATTCAGGGCTATCAGATTTTCCAACGAAAGCTATCACATGTTGACACGAGCAGTGGCGCTATTGACAAAATAGAGCGCATTGGCGATGTTATACGGGCGCTAAACGGTGTCGCTCTTCCTGCTAGTTTGTCTGGGCTCTTTAACTGGATTATTGAAGTTCTGCCTGGCGACAATGGATCTGTCGGTGCTACTGGCATCATGACTAAACTTACAGAGTTTCTAAGAGCATACATTGAATTTCAAAATGTGTATGCCGATGTAACAACCGGCCAGTCAGATGTTGAGAAGATAAACAGCGTTGTTGCAACAATAGACGCATTCAGTGACGCAGGTTGGTCTGGCGCAGGAGCGGAAAATGCAAACGAGGCATTTAGTTTCGTGACAGATGACGGAAAGACTGGGGCTACACAGCTTGTAGAGAAGCTTAGAGATTTCTTAGACGCGTACGTTAGGTTCTACCCATGGCTTGCTCAGGCAACTGCGGATCCAAGTAACCAAGAAAAGATAGAGCAGATGGGCAAGATTCTTGGCTCATTTGCCGGTATGTCTGATGATGCCAAAAAGGTAACAGAAAACAATGACCTTATCACTGTTGACGGAACTACGAATAAGACCGGACTTGAGGAAATGGTCGAGAAGCTTAAAGCCTTCTTGGTGGCGTACATTGACTTCTATCCGAAACTTGTGGAAGCAGTTGCTGACTCTGGAAATATCGATAAAATTACTCAGATGGGACTCATCATTGGTGCATTTACGAGTGTTACAGGTGAGGCCAAAAAGCTTGTCGAAGGAAACGATCTTATAAAGGTTAAAGCCGCCACTGGAGAAACTGGTCTTACCGAAATTCTTGGAAAACTTGGCGGATTCTTAGATAAGTACGACGAATTCTACGATAAGCTTAAAACGATGCCAATGAGCTTTATAGCAATACATCGAGTTAACGCTATGAAGACTGTCATATCGGCATTCGCTGATTCCGCGTGGGAAGCCTGGAAAGGCTCTATCGCAACTTTTTGGCTTGGCGATAATGGCTTAGCAAATCTTGTCACCACTGTTGGTGACGGTGTTGGAACCCTTATTGAAACACTTAAACAGTATGGCGCTGATGTCTCTGAGGTACAGCTAACGATTGCGAACATAAAAAGCATATTCAGCATGATAAAGGACATCTCTGATTTCGCTATAAACAGTAGCGCAGGTTACACTGCAGAACAGTTAGATGCAGTCAATACTGGAATCACTAGTATGTTCCAGACTTCGGCAAGGCTATTTGCAGATGCAAACTTTTCAGAGCCACTTAAAGCAGTCGGTAGAGGCTTATTTGATCTTGTAGTGCAGGGATTCGATGAAGCAGCCGGAGGCAACGGAGATAGTACTTCTAACAATGTGAACGGAATTCTATCTAGGATCTTTTCGTCTGATTCAGTTACTGACGCTGAAAAGGAGCAGGGAAAGCAACTTGGGTTTAGAGTTGTTCAGGCTATGCTAGATTGGTTCGGAACTAGCGAGATTCCAAATACAGGCAAAGTTGAAAACTATTTGTCAAACTTATTTGGAACTGTAGTTATAACGGGCATACTTGATGATATCAAAGCAATGGAAACGTCATACGGCGAAGAAATGGAAGCTCTCATGACGGTCATGCAACATGCGATTCAGAATTCAAAATGGAGATTTACAGTAGCTATGTCCGTTGTGCTAAACGCAATGATTCGTACTGCGAAGAATTTCCAGAATTCCTTTAAAGACACTGGTGATTACATCATGCAGGGCTTTGAAAAGGGCATCAATGACAAGTTCGATACCATCACAAAAAGTGTACGAGACAAGACCGATACTTTGCTTAACGGCATGAATCAAGTAGCTGAAGTAAACTCTCCCTCGAAGAGAACCTTAAGGCTTGGCCTGTCTATCATGGAAGGTCTTCAGATGGGTATCGACGAAGGCGCTCCGTTTGCTAATAGATCTGCAACTGATGCTGCAACTTCAATGCTTCGCACCATGTCTGATTCAGTAACCACAGAAGCTGACAATACCAAACAGCAGCTCTTCAACAGCTTAGTAGGACTTTATAGCCTTGTTAACATGGCAATAAACGAAGCTGTTGACACTCAGCCGACCATTACTCCTGTTATGGATCTTTCTATGATTCAAAATGGAGTCAATGGAATAAACGGAATGCTTGGACGTGGCTACTCATTTGGTGCTAATTCACTTGCCTATGCAAGAAACATGTTCCCTGGAACTACAGCTTATAACGCTCAGACGGCAGCACAGATGAGCACACAGTCAGCGATCCAAGGTATCAGAGAGGACATCAGATACCTTGGCGAAACAATAGGTAACATGCAGATGGTTCTTGACTCCGGTACACTCGTTGGATCAATCAGCGGAGGTATGGATAAGCAACTTGGCGGCATGCAAAGAATGAAGGAGAGGTGGGCGTAATGTCTGCCTCTTCTTTTTACATGAATCTATTAAGATTCGAATTAATTCAAAAGAAGTCTAATGAAAGGAAGGAATAAAGCTCATGTATCATTCACTACAGATCATTCCTGACGATCAGCCGATAGTGAAAGAAATAATTTCGAAAAACGGCTATCATGTCTGGAAAGACCCGTCCGTTGATACCATCATGAAAGCTATGAATGGCATCAATACCTGGGACGATTGGCATCTTATTCCTTCCTCAAGACCTCTTATCACAGTTCCTCAGTTTAAGTCAGAGTATATCGATATTCCTGGTGCTAACGGGTCTATTGATGCTTCTACTATACTTTGGGCGACACCTCTTTACTCTGCCACCGGGGAGATAGAGTCGTCTACTTATCAGGATGGTTATCCAACCTTTCAAAATAGAAGTGGTTCCGTTGAGTTCTATGTTATGAACGATTACGGCGAATGGTATAACAGGTATTCGGATGCTATGGATTATCTTCACGGACAGAGGATGAAGATAATCTTAGAGGATGAACCAGATTACTATTACACCGGAAGGATGACTGTCAATCAGTGGAGATCTGAAAAGAACTGGTCCAAAATAACTCTCGATTACAACGTTGAACCTTTTAAGTATGAGCTCTTCAGCAGTCTCGAAGATTGGCTATGGGATCCGTTCTCGTTTATAGACGGCGTAATTAGAACCAGATACGTTAGCAGATCATCCGGAACTGTGACGACTGGTCCGCTTAAGAACATCACTATTTCTGGTGGGGATACGAACGGAATTAATATTCCAATTTCAGCAAAAGGCATGCCGATTGTTCCAAGGGTTATAGCAAGACGTACTAGCGGAAGCGGCTTTCTTCAGGTAGCGAAGTATAAAGGCAATGTCAAAATATCAGAACACTATATCCTGCCAGATCCAGATGATGATCAGACTCATGAATACAGTTTCTATGACATAAAGTTTAGAAATGAAGAAGCAACATTTATTGTTATTGCCGCTCCTGGATCGACATATACAGTATCCGTGGACTATAGAGGAGGAAGACTCTAATGTATGTTATAACGGCTGATGATACTGTTATTGCCAGTGGAACAGGCATAGTTACATATGAAGGAACAGTCATACACGCTTCAGGATCGGATGACAAACAGTTTCTTGCTATCACAGCATGTCTTTCTCTTGAAATAAGTAAATCTGGATCACTATCTCTAACTCTTCCACCAACTAATTATGCCCTTCGGTCTGGGAAACTTAAGAAGCTTAAGACCATCATTCGTGTTTATAAAGACTTCGTTCGCCATGATAACCTCATATGGAAGGGACGAATCTTAGACACATCAAGAGACTTTATAGGACGGATCACCTATAACTGTGAAGGCTGGATGAGTGTCCTTTGTGATTCGATTGTACGGCCGGTTCCAAATCTTGAGTCTGATGAGAAGATCATAAGAAAGCCTCATGAGATGTTTATGGAGCTTATTAGAATTCACAATTCTCAGGTTGAAGAAGAAAAGCAATTGAATGGACATGTCGTTGGGTTTAACACTGGAGAATCAGAAGTAAACGCTTCAAGTACACACAGCACTCTTCAGATCTGGGATACTGGTGATGAGGTTACACTTCTTCAGCAGTATCTAAATAAGCTTGATTACACAGTAGGAGTCGATGGAATATTCGGACCAGCTACAGAATCTGCGGTTGAAGCATACCAGACGAATAAAGGTCTTACAGCTGATGGAATTGTTGACTCTGATACTTGGGATGCCCTTGAAGCAGACATATCAGGATCTGGCAGGTACGTTGCTACTTCTGTTGAGTTTCCAAATCCATCCTACGAGAATACTTTAGATTACATACAGACAAATTTACTTCAAAATATAGAGATAGGCGGATCCATGTACATAGATGAATCCGATATCTATTACGTAGCAGAAGGACATGAGGGCTATGGGAAACAGGACATAGTCTTCGGTCAAAATCTTATTGACTTTACAGAAAGCATAGACGCATCTGAAATCTATACGGTTCTTATTCCTGTTGGTAAAGACGATTTAATGCTTGACCTTGATGGGGCAGATTACGTAGAAGATGCAGATGCTATTTCTTTATTTGGACGAATAGTAAGGAAAGAGGACTTTTCAGACATAGAAAATGCAGCGGACTTGGAAGCTGCAGCAAGAAAGACTCTTTCCGATAACATAAAAGAAAACACAACTATCGATATTTCCGCATTCGATTTATCACTTCTTAATGTCGAAGACAGCTCCTTTAAAGTTGGAGAGTACGTTCGCATCATATCTGAACCGCATAAAGTCGACTCGTATTACCTTTGTACGGCAAGTGAAATAGACCTTTGTAATCCTGCAAGGTCGTCATATACACTCGGAGTGAATCCAGATACTCTGACTGCTAAACTTGCGCACAATAGGCTTCCATCAGCTCAGTACGTTTCAAGCAGTTCTTCAAAATCAGAGGAACAGAGTCGAACCGGCGAATTCCAGGGTATAGATGTTTCTGAGCATAACGAGATCTCAAACTGGAGTGCAGGCGTTGGCTATATTCAGGATGTAATAGTTCGAGTTACTAGATGGAACGAAACATCTGGATCACCTTACTATCACTATTTATATGACCAGATAGATCTTAAATTCGTAGAAAACTACACTGGGGCTAAGAATGCGAATTATAGAGTTGGAGCATACGTGTTCACGAATGGACTTAATGCCGCTGACATTAGGCATGAAGCAGAAGCAGCCGTTGCGATACTAAGACAGTACAACTGTGAACTTAATCACCCTGTTTGGATGGATCCAGAGAATCCTGCTCAGGAGAGCTTAAGCAAGGACGTATTAGCTCAAATGATCGAAGCCTTCAGAGAAGTGATCGAAGGAGCAGGGTATGAGTTCGGAATCTATACAAATAGAAACTGGTATACCTATATTCTGCCAGAGTATGTGAAAACGAAGTATCCACTGTGGATTGCTTCATTTCCAGATGAAAGTTACGACGACGGATCTATGAAAGAATCGCTTCGTCCTAGTTACGGCATTGGCTGGCAGTACTCTGGCGTTAATACGATTCCGAATTTTCAGAGAGCTGGACTTATGCTTGACAGAGACGTGTTTTATAGAACATGGGAAACAAGGAGACCGAGTTGATGGAGGTGAAAGGAAAGAATGTCTGTATCAGTTAAAAACAATGTCATCACTATCACTCGTGGTGACACCCTAAATACGAAGTTAACCATCATAGACCAAGACGGATCCGAGTATGTTCCTGTAGACGGTGACGTTATAAGATTCGCTATTAAAAAGAAATACAGCGATCCAGAACCTTTGTTCGTCAAGATTATCCCTCTTGACACGCTTATGCTTCATCTGGACAGCGAAGACACTAAACCACTCGACCAGCCAAGCGAATATGTGTATGATATCCAGATTACTCTCGCTGATGGAACAGTAGACACGATAATTCCAAAAGGATCTTTCAAAATAACTGAAGAAGTTGATTAGGAGGTGAGATTTCTATGTCAATGACAGGGAATCTTTCCGGTAATAAGGGCTTACGAGGTGTGCTGTCAAGCGGCAATGGAGGACTAAAAGGTCAGCTGGCTTCTGCTGGTAGTCTTTATGGCGCATTATCTTCAGACGGTGAATTAAAGGCAGTTCTTGACCGATCATTCTGGACACTTCGAGTAGAGCATGTCGACGCACTTCCTACTACAGATATCGATCCTCATGTGGTTTACGTGGTTGGAGGTTGATGCATGGGACGTTACTCAAATTACATATGGGATCCTGTTGCTCTTCGGTGGATAAATCTCGGCGGCAGTTCTACGGCGAATATGTTTTATGGCACTGTGGAGTACTGGAACTCTCAAAGAGATCTGATGTCGAGCCGTGATACGTTTTACATATATGAGGACTTTCAGACAGTTGAGGATGAGCAGGGCAATGTTCACTATATACCTGGACTCAAAATCGGAGATGGAACTAGTTATTTAATAGATCTTCCGATTCTTGCGTCTTCATACGACGAGGTTAAACGGCAACTTGACAACCATGTGAATGATATGGTTCGTCACATAACAGCCGAAGAGAGACAGTTTTGGAACAATAAGAGTCGAGTACTTCCGGAAGTTACTGGCGAAGTGCTAATTATAACGAACAATTAAGAGGATATTCAAAATGGCAGATATATCAAAGATTACGTTGCCGTCTGGCACTACGTATAATTTAAAAGACGAACAGGCTAGAAATGACATTCAGACCATACAGTCAGGACTCGCCGGCGGTGTAAAGCTTATTGGCACAACGACTACTCCGTTAACAGATGACGCTACTACGAATCCTATTACAATTAACAACAAGTCAGTAACAGCGGTAGCAGGAAACTTAGTGCGATATAACCAGGGAGAATATCTGTTTGATGGAACATCCTGGGCATTTATGGGCGACTTGTCCTCTCTTGGAGATTTAGCATATAAGGATTCTGCGAGCGGCAGTTTTACCCCGGCTGGAAGTATTTCAGAGATAACTTTTACTGGGGATAGTCACACAAGTTTCTCTGGTGATTATACTCCATCTGGCAGGGTTGATGTGACAGTAGACGGACAGATAAAAAATCTAAGCGTTGAAGAATCTAGTGGAACCACAACGTATACGCCACGCGGAACGATAAGCCTTCAGAATAGCAATCGGACAGTTGCAGTGTCCAAAGCTGAAAGCGGGACAGCCACGTATACGCCAGAAGGATCCGTTGCTGCTCCGACTATTTCAGTTAAAACGGCTGGTGCAACTACTACTGTTAAAAATCCAACTTCTGTTACAGTTACAAAAACAGTGACGGTTGCAGCTCCTGGATCTACGGCGCCATCAAATAATCTAACATATTATAACGTAACAGGCGAAACACTTAGTCTGTATCAGATTGGATATACGACTGGGGCTTCTATTTCTACTTCTAACGTAACAGTTAAGACAGGTGACGCTGCATATCAGGCTTCCGCTCCTGCATTCACAGGAACTGGAGCAAGGCTTGTAACAGGAAACATTTCTGTTCCTTCCGAGGCGACTTTCACTGGTACTGGAGTTAGACTTATAACAGAAAGTGTTACTAATATTAGTGGCGTAAGTGCTACGTTCACTGGCACGGAGGCTAATATAAGCGTAGAAGGTACACCAAGGGGGACCATTTCACAGCCTACATTTACTGGCGCGGCAGGAACCGTTACTGTCTCGTGAGGATAATTCAAAATGAAAGAATATTATGGCATTGACGTTTCGTCATATAACGGAAAACCAGACTGGTCAAAAGTTTCCGGAGTCGACTTTGCAATTCTTCGTGTTACTGAGCTATATGGCATTGATAAGTCTTTCGAGCATAACTACGAAGGCTGCAGGTCTGCTGGCATTAAAATAGGCGGATACAGGTTTTCATACGCAAAGACCGGAAAAGAGAGTCGAATCGAAGCAGAAGACGTAGTCAAAGTTTTAAACGGAAGACCTCTTGAGTTCCCTATAGCCCTTGACCTTGAGTGGGAAGAGCAGCAAAAGCTGTCTCGTGAAACATTCAGCGAAATCATAGAAGAATTCAGGAAGGTTATAGAAGCTGCAGGCTATCGCTTCCTTATTTATACTACTGATCACTGGGTCAAGACATACTTTCCGACCGATGCGAGAGAAAAGTATGAGTTCTGGCTTGCTTCTGTTCCGTATGAAAATAAGGACAATGGAACACTTCAGGAGCGTCTTCGTCCTTCATACGGTGTCGGGTGGCAGTATTCATGGAAAGGGAAAGTCTCTGGAATTAGTACGCCGGTTGACATGGACGTATTCTATACAGACTTTTCTCATGATACAGAGGAGGATTTCAAAATGGCAGTAACAGCAAAAGACGTTCTCGACAAAGCAAGGTCATGGATTGGTAAAAAAGAATCAGACGGTTCGTATAAATTTATAATTGACCTCTATAACAGCTATAAGCCGCTTGCTCGTGGATATAAAGTAAAGTATACAGATCAGTGGTGCGATACATTTCTTTCAGCACTCTTCATCGCTCTTAACGCAGTCGATCTAATTGGCGGAACAGAATGCGGTGTTGAAGAGCATGTAAAGAAGTTTAAAGACGCCGGCATCTGGATTGAAGACGGTACGATTAAGCCAGAGCCTGGCGACATCATCGTGTTCAATTGGGACGACACAACGCAGCCTAATGACGGATACTCTGATCACATTGGCATCGTTGAGTCTGTAAACGGAAACAAAATTACTACAATCGAAGGAAATTATAAAGATTCTGTTGCAAGAAGAACACTATACGTTGGTGACGGCCGGATCAGAGGCTACGCAAGACCGAAATATAGCACAAGTTCAGAGCCAGCAAAGCCAGTTGAACCCGATAAGCCAACAACAGTGCCGGAAGTTCCAGCGGCAACAAATAGAAAGGAGCACGCTATGCTACAGATGGGCAGTACAGGAGATGAGGTAAGGTTGCTTCAGTCAACCCTCGACGCACTTGGATACAATCTTTCCGCTGATGGACAGTTCGGTTCTAAAACGTACAATGCTGTTCGTACGTTCCAGAACGCTCACGGACTTTCTGTCGATGGAATTGTAGGACCTAAGACGTGGGACAGTCTTAGAGCAGCTCTTACTAAGCAGAGATCGGTTATCGACGGTCTTCTTCTTAAACTTTGATCTAGACTTTCAAAATGTTCGTATATTACAACATGAATCCCGAAAAGAAGCACACGATTGACTGCGTGATTCGTGGGGTGTCGTTTGTTACTGACCAGGATTGGGAAACGACCTTCATGGGGATTGCTGTTGAATGTATGATTCATCACGACATGCCAGAACCTAATTACATTTGGGCAGGTTATCTAAGGAAGAAAGGCTTTAAGAAGTACATGATTCCGGATACCTGCCCTCTTTGTTATACCGTGAAAGACTTCTGTCGTGATAATCCTGTTGGCACTTATCTTCTTGTGATAATCGGTTATGGAACGGAAGGTGGACACGTTGTGGCTGTTCGTGATGGCAATTACTTCGATATTTGGGATTCCGGGAATGAGGTGCCCACGTATTACTGGGTGAAAGAAGAATGAAAGGAGAATAAGCGATGGCTTACAACTATGGGAACTTTCAAAATGGCTATTCTGGACAAATGTATAACACATCAGTTCCTGCTCCGTATACGATAGGTCAATCATATACAGGAACAGCAGATCAGTGGCGTCAGGCTCAGCAGTATAATCAGCCGAATGCCATGAGTCAAATGCCTCAGATGCAGCAACCGCAGTCTAATAATCAGGGTTTCGTCTGGGTGCAGGGAGAAGCTGGTGCTAAAGCCTATCCTGTTGCTGCTGGGAATTCTGTGCTTCTTATGGATTCTGAAGCTCCAGTTCTCTACATGAAATCTACTGACAGCTCTGGCAGACCTCTTCCAATCGAAACCTACGATCTCGTGAAAAGAGAAGCCGTGTCCTATCAGGCTCCACAAGTTCCTGCTCCTAAAGCTCCAGAAATAGATTTGTCAGAATATGTGAAAGCAAGTGATCTCGAATCTATGGTGAATGCTCTTATTGAGAAGGCTCTTGGGAAATGAAACATATGAACTATCTTAAAGGTTATTTCAACGAAGAATCCGAGTTTTCGCATAGATACGCTTGCTGGGCAAACAATCACAGAGGATGGGCAAAAATGAAAAAGTCGAACAAGCGGGTTGCAAAAAGAAGAGAGAAAGCAGTATTAAAACGGGAGGTAGAGACTTATGGGTAATCCTTTCTTTAATAGATTCGGTAATCGAGGCAATCAGATGCCAGGACCGTTTGGAAACATGCAGAATCTCATGAATCAGTTTCAGCAGTTTAAAAGCCAGTTCCAGGGCGATCCACAGCAGCAGGTTCAGGAGCTTTTAAACTCAGGAAAGATGACTCAGGAGCAGTTCAATCAGCTTTCTGATATGGCTCAGCCATTCCAACATATGCTCCAAATGTTTGGGCGTAAGCATTAAGGAGGGTCTAAAATGGGAAGGATTTCCGCTATTACCCTTCCGGATAATGTGTCATATGATTTAGCAGTAAAGCAGGAGAATATTGTTCCGATAGATTCTAAAACTTTTACTGGTGTCATAGGAACTGCAAACGACTTCGCCAATGCAACTTTTTATTATGGCAAAATAATGCCAGATGATTTTTTTGAGCATTGGTATATAAAATTTAGGATAAAAGTAGTTGCCGCTGGAAGAAATGATTCAAAGGCAGAAGCCGAAGTGTTTGTATCCGGAACACAGTCAACAATGATTGCCTATAGTTCAAGGAATCAAATTGCGAACACTTCGTACAGGCCGGCGTATTATCATGAACTATACCGTTGCACAGTCACTGGCTTTAACAGCAATTATGGTCATTTGCTTGGAATTAGGCTGCTAAGTAGCTGGAATCCAACAACCGTAGCGAATGCAAGATCTGTTGAAATAGAGATATATGAATGTCATAACTGCACGTTTACGTTCTTTGACGCAATGCTTAAATACTCTTCCTGTCCTGGCGCCGGATCAGTGAACTATACTGGATGTTCTGAGTTAAACTTTGCTGATATTGGATTTAAGCAATCAGGCGATTCAAACACATACGATGCACTTGCTACAGTTGGGCTATTTAACGTTGGACCTAATGCCGTATTTACCAATACCTTGATGATGCAAACTGCCGACATGAAAATGGAAAGTATTGTGCTGTCAAGTACTACAGGTATAAAGCAAGCGAATCTTTCTGGCTTTTTACCAGGTAATGTGTTCACAACTACTTCAACTTATTCTGCAAATTCAACAACTACTTCTGTCTATAGTACGTGGACATCGAGATGCACTATTGACGGCAGATTCAGTTTTAATGGAATTACTGCGTCGGAATCAACTTCTGCGATGAAAAAAGGTAAGCCAGTATTTCTTGTAGGTACCATTCAAAATGGGCTGTTCTATCTTGACTCGTCTAACTGGTTTTCTCAGGAACTTCCAACAATAGAAGATGGTAAAGCGTACATTCACATTGGGTTCGCTTCTGATCCGTACAGACATTCGCTTCTTACGCATAATCCGGTTTACATGTATAAGAACGGTGCTATCAGGCAAGTAGTAGAATACGCTTTAATAAGTGATACGGTTAATCAAGAGCCTGGCTTCGTTATCGAAAAATCAACTGATTCGCAAAGAACATTTGTGTCAGGCATAAATACAATTACTTTATCACACGCTAAAACGGGATACACATGCCATTTCCAGAATTTAGGAAACTATCGCACGTCCAATGATTTTTACGTTCACGTTAAACAAACGTCAGCAGGATCAGTTGTACTAGACGTAGTTAACACAAAGGAAACGGCTGTTACAAAATCAATCGGCGACATTTATTGGATTTGCGTTAAAAACTAGAGCTAATTTAATCAAAACAACTAAATACAGTTAATTAACCTACAGTGATGCACGATAAGCTGGAGGTTTTTATATTACTTTACTATTTTTCTTTTTCAAAATAAGGAGGACAAAGTTATGTCTCTTGTCAATGAAGGAACTGGAAACATGGTGATGCCGGTTGGTCCAATGTATGGCAACGGCGGCAACTCTTTTGGCTGGGGCGGAGATGGCTCTTTCTGGATTATCATTCTCTTCCTGTTTGCTATGTTTAACGGTGGATTTGGCAACGGTTCCTGTGCTGGAAACGGCTACGGAATGATGCCCTATATTCTGAATAACACTACAAATGGTGATGTCCAGAGGGGCTTCGATCAGTCCGCAATAATGAATGGACTCGCCGGAATTAACACCGCTCTTGCTAACGCTGAAGTAAGTCGCTGCAACTCTCAGGCGAATATCCTGCAGACACTTAACCAGAACCAGACAGCAGCTAATCAGGCTATGAATAGTATCGCCATGAGCCTTCAGAACTGTTGCTGTGAGAATCGTGCAGGTCTTGCCGATCTTAAATACACAGTAGCAACAGAGGCATGCTCCGATCGTCAGGCTGTAACTAACGCACTCTTTGACGTTACTACGGCTCAAAACGCAAATACGAATCAGCTTATGTCTGCTATCAACAACGGCATTCAGGCTATTCGTGATGATATCTGTCAGGAGAAGATTGAGAATCTTAAAGCTCAGAATCAGCAGCTTCAGAACCAGCTTTATATGCAGAATCTCGCTGCTTCTCAGACTGCTCAGACAGCTCAGATCCTTCGTGACAATCAGGCACAGACTCAGGCTCTTGAACAGTATCTGAATCCGGCTCCGATTCCTGCTTATATGGTCCAGAATCCTAATTGCTGCGCTCAGCAGAACTACGGCTGCGGATGTTAATTCAAAATAGTTTCTTATTTAAAGGAGGGATGATGACATGCCATCATATGGATACAATCCAGTGCAGGGCGTCGCTCTGAATCAAGGAGCTATTTTTAACACGATTAATGGCTGTAGAATGGGCAAAATCTGGCACGAAGATGAGACTGGAAGCGCGATCCTAAGGGGTATTCCAAAGCGTCCGTGTCAGTGCTCTGCAAAGTATCAGGTGACTGCAATAGCGAATATTGCTCTCCCGACAGGTGCTACCGTAGTTCCTATTGCAGTTGCACTTACTGTTGACGGGGAAGTGCGTCCCACTTCCAGAGCGATTTCTACACCTGCAGCGGTCCTCGATTACGACAATGTTACTGCCTCTGACATCATTGAGGTTCCTAGAGGATGCTGTTTCAGAATTGCTCTTGACAATGTTTCTGCAAGTGAAGAGGCGGGATATGTTCCGGCTCCGCTTATTAACCTGCAGAACCTTAACATTTACATCAACCAGGTTCAGTGAAAGGGGTGAGATCTCGTTGAAAGCACTTGAAAACTTAAAAGAACTTTATCTTGAAGAAATCAAGAAGATCAATAAAAAGGGAGAACTCACTCCTGTAGACTCTGAAGCTGCAAAGAAGGCTCTTGAGGCTATTAAGGCCATCGACGAAATTTGCTGTAATTCAGACTACGAAGACGAAATGGATGAAGGACACTCCGAAAGGATGTATCCCCGCCGTTATCCTATGAGTAGAAGAATGCCCGATATGATGCACATCGGTTATGGCTATGATCGTAGCTATGACAGAAGCTATGATAAAGGCTACAGCGACGGTTACAACAGAAGTTATGACCGTGGTTACAGTGATGGCTACACCGACAGCTATTCCGAAAGACGCGGAAGAAGCATGACAACTGGCAGGTATATCTCCCGTCATGCAGCTCCTGAAGTTGACGGAATGATTCACAAACTCGAAGACATGAGAGTCGAGGCTCCGAACAGCGAAATCAGGATGGCTATCGACAACATGATCGAGAAACTTGAAAATTACTAAGATTCGTAATTAGTTTAGGAGGCATATCGAATGTCCATAGATGAGATCTTTAGCGAAATATCGTCTCACATGATCCAGGGCATGATGACACACGAGCAGCTTATGAACTGTTACGAATTTTTAGGCTTACATGGCTATGCTGCTTGCCATAAGTATCATTACCTTTCAGAGACTAACGGATATATACACTTCTGTAACTACGTCATAAATCACTTTGACAAACTTATTCAAAATGAGAGGGTAACCGATCCTGAAATCATACCTGCAACATGGCTTACTGCTGTTAGAGAGGATACAGATCCTTCTACAAGAAAGCAGGCTATGGTTGCAGCTCTTGATGAATGGATCGAATGGGAAAGAGGCACAGTAGAGCTGTATAGTAACTGTTACAATGATCTGATTCAAAATAAAAAGATCGCAGCTGCAGAGTTTGTGAAGTCATACCTTCTGGATGCAGAAGAAGAGCTCACGTTTGCTAAAAACGAAAAGATAAAGAAATCTGCTATGGACTTCGATATTGTTTCTATTATAGAGGAACAGGACGCATGGCATAAGCTTTATAGCAAAAAGGCCAAGAAGCTTAATAAATAGTGCCATTCGCCTTTATAAAAAGAAGGGGAATATATGGAAGCGTTTATCGGATATATCTCCGCACATTGGCTTGAGTGGCTGTTTGCTATCATCGCAGCCGTAGCAGCTTTCGGATATAGAAGTGTTATTAAGAAACTTCAGGAAGAAAGAGCTCGGAATGAAGCCATAGCGGAAGGGGTACAGAGTCTTCTTCGCGAAAGTATTGTAAGTAACTACAATAAATACCAGGAGAAGGGATTCTGCCCTATTTATGCAAAAGAATCAATGAAGAAAGTTTATCTTGCGTATCATAACCTTGGCGGGAATGACGTTGCGACGAGTCTGTTTAACAAGCTACTCGCCATGCCGGAAGATACAGACGAAGTAAAGTAACTTAAACAATCACTGGCGATGAATCAGATGCGGTTTGTCGCCAGTTTTTCAAAATAGGAGGCTTATATATGGCCGATATTAGTACTGAACTTGCAGCCATAGAGTCGGCTGTATATGGAGAAGAAGTAAGAGATGCTATTCACGATGGCTTACAGAAGATGAATAGCGATCTTAATACTGCGATTGGAACTCAAGTTATTGATGAAGAAGGCGTTAAGCAGGTTGTTGCGAGTAAACTAGCATCAGAATACAGCGCTTCTGAGTCATACGAAGTCGGCAGTTATGCAACGTACGACGGAAATTTGTATAGGTGCACAACTGCCATAACCGGTGGTGAAAGTTGGACTTCAGGACACTGGCTTAAAATCTCCGTTGGCGATGAATTGTATAAGAATGCTTTCCGATACATTTCGTCCATAGGTGATACACAAATGTCGATGTCATCTCTAACATCTATGGGTTGCTATTCGATTTATGCTAAAAATAGAAGCAATCTGATTGATGCTCCAGCGGAACTTTCTGATAGCGGAACGAATTATCTATATATTTTTAAAGTAGATAAAGACAACGTCGTTCAGTGGCTTATATCAAAGAACAACAAAAAACTGTTTTATAGATTACTCAATAAAGAAACCGGAGTTGCAGGTGAGTGGATAGAATTCACAGACAATATTGCAATAGACTCAACTTTAACTATTGAAGGCTCCGCAGCTGATGCAAAAGTAACTGGCGAAAAAGTTCGAGGGTTACACGGAACCATCTTATATGAAAAAACTGACGTTGGCTTATGGAGAAGTGGTAGTATAAGTGCGGCTACTGGTGAACAAAGTTCAAACGGCAATAGAATAAGAACTATTTATCTACAGCCGCAGATAAAGGCAGTTACGCCAATAAACGGATATAGTATTGCGGTCTTTGCTTTTACAGCCGAAAGCACCTCTGGATATGTAGGATGCTGGAACGGTAATGCATTTACGACTGACATTACTTGGTTTGAAGATACTGTATATTTGGAAGCCTGTAATCCAGATTATATCTATAGGATAACTGCTAAAAATTCTGCAGGAACTTCAGTGTCTACTTCCGATGGAACAAATATTCTCTTCGGGTATTCAACAGACGAAACATTGTCGATCGCTGGTCTTCCTGCTGATGGAGAAGTAACTGGAGCAAAATCAGACGCATTACGCAATATTTTAAAATACGGCAATGCTGAAAATGTATTATCCAGAATAGGTGTTGCTGCAGGAATATACACGAGTGGCGGTAGATCGTGGCGATACAATCACGATGAAAGTATCACCATAAGTGGTGAACCTACGAATGTCTCTATGTTCACATATTTCCATGATATGAGCGAAATACCGTCTTGCATAGAAAAAGGCAAATGTTACTATGTAAAAATAGTGCCAGGAAATACCGCCGTTACATTTATCGTCCAGTATTACAATGGTTCGTGGAACAAAATACTTGATACAAATAACGAAGGATCTTTTCTTATTCCGAAAGAAAGTTCAGTTACTGGCATTTCAATACGATTAAGATTAAGCACCGCCGACGGAACAATCAACACTACAGTCTATCCGTACATATTCAACGAAAAAACGAATGCTCTATTGACCACTGAAATAGATGACTTATCAGAAAGAATGTCTTATGACGATATGCCCTCGTACTGGCGTTCTTATCTGGATCCTAAATTAAGTGCGTTGCAGGTTAACGATTTTACGCATCATTCTGGTGATAGCTTCATCTTCATCACTGACACACATTGGGAAGCAAACGCTCAAAATAGTCCAAAGCTGATAGAGTATATTACAAAGAACACTAGTGTTAAAAAAGTTATATGCGGTGGAGATCTCATTACCTATCACTCTAACAGAGCAGAAGCGATTGCGGTTATTAACGATTTCATGATGAAATTTAATAATCCGTACGTTGCTTGCGGAAATCATGACGATAATGGTGAAGGATCAGATGCTTCATCTGCAACGAGGCTTTCATCATTGCCTAGATACGGCGTTATTACAAGAAAATTTAACGATAAAATAGAGCCGTACCATGCTGGAAAGTATACGTATCCGTTCTTTGTGATTAAAAATGAAGCTGATAAGATTGCATATATAGTTCTAGATTCTACTGATTACGGTTATGGAAGCACTCAAATGCCATGGCTAACAAACAGAATTAATGAGCTGTATTCAACTTATAACATCGTAATAGTCACGCATATGCATTACGAGCCTCTTTCGGGAGGTGGACTTGGGTTACATGATGGAACCGGCAAAGTGCTTGAGGATACATTGGCTGCTTTAACGTCAAGCGCTTTAGCGAAAGTTGTTGCTATCTTTTGTGGACATGTTCATAGTGACGCTGTCTATAGAACGTCAACAGACATTCCCGTTATTATTTCACAATGTGATGCATACGAAAAAGTTAACGCAAGAAGTCCATACACTATGACCGCTGGTACAGCTACAGAGCAATGCTTCGATATTGTATACATTGACACTGACACGTCTAATATATATTTGACAAGAATCGGTGCGGGTATAGATAGAGTTGTTCCGTTTAGAACGTGAGTAGTATAAGAAGTTTTTCAAAATAGGAGATGAATAAGCATGTCTTTACCAGAATCACCTAATTCAAACGTGGAGCAATATTTATCTAAAATATCTGGACAGACGAGTGCTGTTCCAGAAGCTCCAAATTCTAGAGTAGAGCAATACCTTGAATACATTGCCAAGAACGGAACTGTAAGCAAAGAAGAAATAGCTGAGCAGGTTTCCGAGTGGCTTGAAGAAAATATACATGAAGATCCAACTGTAGTAATTGATGCATCATTAAGTGTTTCTGGTGCTGCAGCAGACGCTAAAGCTGCCGGGGATGAGATTGCTGATTTAAAGGCAGATTTAAGTGAGTCAGTCTCTGTCTTAAAGAGCGCTTTAGATGAGAAAGCAGACGTTAAAGATACTACAGAATCGGATGTTGACTTAGATATAACCGATTATTATGGAAATGTCATTGTTCGATTTGAAGATGGTCATATTAAGACTAAGGAGTTTGACAGTGGTGGACTTGATAATCTTCTGGATGAAAAACAGGACGCTCTCACGTTTGATAGCACTCCGACTTCTTCCAGTGATAATCCAGTTACAAGCGGTGGTGTTTACGCAGCGTTAGCAAGCAAGATGCTCTTTCATTCGATAGCGTTCCAACATCTGAAAGTAGCAATCCTGTAACCAGTGGTGGTGTATATTCTGCTATCCAGAATATGTCGGTTAACACAGGGGTTAAAGATACTGATGCAATAGGCGTTGATCTTGACATAGTTGATCAGGGTGGAAACGTTCTTCTCCGTCTTTCAGATGGACATATAAAAACAAAATATTTTGATTCGGAGAATGTGGAGATTGGTCTGTGCTATGTATCCCCTTCTGGACTTGATACTAATGATGGAACATCCACGCATCCGTTTTTGACAATTCAGCACGCTATTGATGCTGGATACACACAAATTATGGTTGCGCCTGGAGAATATAAAAACCAGAAAGTGGATATCAATGGGAAACACGGTATTTCGATTATCTGCAATACAAGTCAGAAGGAAAGCAACATCTTTGAATCACATCAAAGACAAGCACGAGCAAAACTTGACAATTCTATTGATGTGACAGGATTGACGGCATATAATTCGATTTTCAAAACCGCATTGTCTGTTGATACCGATTCGAGTTATTACAAGGTTTTTGTAAGTAAGGAGGTTGACCCAGTATATAGCGGGTCTGCTTACTATGGACGAGTGACAACGTATAATGCGATTCTTTGGGAGATTACTGATAATATCCTGACTTGTACTCGTTTAGTTCCTAAGCTGTCACTTGTCGAGTGCGAAGTGACTGCGGGAACGTTTTTCTACGATGGGACAGATCTATATATAAATCCAACAAGCGGAAGCATTACAGGTGTTTCTTATAAAAGACTGAATGATGACAATTTTGAATCAATAAGCCGTGGGTTTTACGTTCGCAACTCTACAGACATTTATATTTCTGGAATAGATGTGCAGTATTTTCCGTATTACGATTTTCATGCGAATCTTGTCAGTAACCTTACAATGCGAGATTGTGGATTCTATTTCACCTGCTATGGGTCTGCTGCTGAATATCAAAACTGTAATGGAGATATGTGGGAATGCAATGCCGCAAAAGCGGGAGCTGATGGTTTTGGGATAGCATCTGGAGGAAATACTTCGTTTTATAATTGCAATGCTATTTATTGCTATGACGATGGCATCTCTCATCATGATGAATCAACAGGAATTATAGACGGTGGTATCTGGACATATTGCAAAAAGGGTGGTGTAACACCAAGCTACGGCTCTCATGTCACGGTTAAAAATGTTGTTGCCACAAATAATTTGTACGGAATTTATTGGCCGCAGAGCGGAGAACGTATAACCGATGGTGTGCAGTATATGCAAAATTGTCTTGCAGTTAATAATACAACAAAAGATATCAAGGTAACTGGGTATGATGTTGTTGCACATGGTTGCTCGTATGGTACGAAAGAAGTTGATACTGGAGCATCCCTTACAGAATACGGTTGCACCGTTATACAATAAAGGAGGTACTATATAATGGCAAAAGCACTTGTAATTAAAGGAGCAGATTATTCTGCAAATAAAGTAACGACTGTATCGTTTTCCGAAACTATTCCGTGTACTGGATTATCTCTTGACGTTTCAACAAAGTCCGTAACTTCTATGCAATCATTTACGTTAACAGCAACAGCAACACCGGCTAACACTACAGATCAGATTATCTGGGCATCATCTGACACATCTGTTGCTACTGTTGCAAATGGCGTTGTTACACCACAAGGTCTTGGAGTTGCAACTATAACTGTAACTTGCGGAAGTTTTTCGGCGACCTGCTCTGTTACGATTGATAACGTGGTTCCCGATTTCATAGTTGTATCTGGTTATAATCCATTCAAACGCTCGTCCAGCGGCAATGCTATGACAACTGAGCCGAAAACCGCCGAGACATCCGCTGCATTTATTATCGCAGATAATAAATCAACTGGACTATACACGATTGAGTCAAAGACAGAAGTCGATACCTCTCCATATCGTTTTGTCCCAATTTTAATTCCAGCAAATGCGACAAAGATTATAGTTAACACAACCATTGGAAGATTCAAAACAAGAACTCTATTTATTGATTCGACTAAAGTGCAAACAACATTCAATACAGGTATTGGTGCTTACTGTGTGCAAGGATCGATGGATGACTTCGATCAGTCCAGTGCGGCTACCGGACCGCTTGAAATATCGATTCCTCAAAATATATCAGGTCTTGATTCTTTCTGCATGTGTGTAGCATCTGCGGTGCAAGAACCAATAGGTAGCGACATAACAAGCACGTTTAGTGTTGCGTTCTCGTACGGTGCATAAGTGTTAAAGCACACTTTAAATCACTTACATGTGAAGCAAAAAAGGAGTGATTCAAAATGAAATTCAGTAACAAAGTATATGATATTCTTAAGTTCATCGCCCAGATTGTACTGCCTGCAATCGCTACTTTTTATGTAACGATCGCAAGCATCTGGGGGCTGCCACTTGGAGATGAGATCAGCAGAACTGTCATGGCGATTGATACACTGCTTGGTGCAATCCTTATGATTTCGACATCGCAGTATAAAAAATCTATTGACAACTCGAATCCGAGCACGTAATATAAAAGTTACTAGATGTCGTACGTTTTAGTTCGTTGATACTTTATTAGTACATTTTGGAGCTGAAACGTGCTTAAAACCGGGCTATAATATTTGATATACTAAAATTTTTATAGCTTAAGACACCCGGGCATTACCATTCAAAATAGCTATTT
>Ga0256405_10003524_pt1 | contig 32032 bp, 35 predicted proteins | sample RumenRJG_02DNA_FD_189096 | JGI IMG/M metagenome (GOLD analysis project Ga0256405, IMG submission 189096) | Bovine rumen microbial communities from Lethbridge, Alberta, Canada - RJG_02 | ecosystem: Host-associated > Mammals > Digestive system > Stomach > Rumen | place: Canada: Alberta...
CCACGCGACTCCAGGAATGATTGGGCCTGCTGCAGCTGCTGCTGGAAATACTTGGCTGCAGCACCAATGGCGATACGGCGCGCCTCCAGTTCCTGGTACTGCAGCTTTTCTTCGTCGGTCATTTCCTGCTTAGGAAACTCGATATTATATTTCTTGCAGAGATACTGCAAGGCTTCAATAAAGCTCATCTGCTCGTGCTCCATCAAGAACCAGAACACGTCTCCACCTTTTCCGCATACAAAACAATGGCACACTTGCTTCACCGGCGAGACGTAGAACGAGGGATTCTTGTCGTTATGGAACGGGCAGATGGCTTTATAGCTTACTCCTGCCTTTTTGAGTGTAAGGAACTCGCCAATCACATCTACTATATTGGCAGCGTCCTTAACTTTGTCTACAGTTTGCTGTAATTTCTGATTCATATTCTTGTAGAGTTTATCGGTTTATTCGTTATCATCAAATGCCAGCTCCAGCTGTCGGCTCTCGATAGCTTCAGCTGCAGTAATATCGAAATAGGCTGCTATAGCCTTATATTCCTCTGGCTTAATCTGCTTACGGCCATAAAAGATATCAGCATAGCGGAACTGCGAGATATGGCACTCAGCATAGAAATACTTCGATGGTGTAAAATCTTCCAGATGGCGGAATCTAATCTTCAGCAGCTCTACCAGAAGATTACGTTTGGCGGTTTTGGTTCCTTCAGGAATCATCCTATGGTGTAGCGCATAGAGTCTGACAGACAGCTCGCTACGGCCCAGTTCCTTAGCTATCTCTTTGATTGGTTTTCTACCATAGTGCTGTGTGAGATAACTGATATCTTCGCGCGTCCAGGCGCGACGGGTTGATTTCTTTTCCATATTCTTTAGATCTTTGGTCTTGCATTCCATTCTACTAGCTTTTTCTCTAATCGCTCAGAAGCTTCAGAGAGTTCTTTGCTAGCCTCCTTCATCTGGAGATCCAGTCCGTCGATAATGCTTTTTATATTTTTCACCTGTTGTAAACTAATCTCAGGGCTCTTTGCGCCGGCAATAATAATACTGCTCAGCGACATCAGTTCAACGATCGATATTTCCGTTATCAATACGTTTCCATTATAAATTCTTTTAACTTGCGCCATATTATAATCTTCTTTTAAAGTAAAACCCTGTACCCTCTTCTTTCGTATCCATGGCCAGCATGCAGGGTACTGCAGCATTATACAGGAACTGGCCACATACCTTCATCAGATCACAATACTTAATGCAGATATCGCTACGCAAATGCGAACTAGTGAGCTCTTGCTCACCCAGATCCAAAAGATCGTAGGTTACATCATTAATGGTAATGGATACTTGTTTCATAACATCGTTATTTACTTTTTGGGCCTAAGACTTTCCTTATTACCTCGCGCTGGCGAGCATATTTGGATATCTCTTTGTTCTTACGTTCTCGCTCAATAACGGCCACTACATGGCCCCAATCGATGATAGCATCACAATATTCTATCATATCACTCGCTGTTTAGCAAAATCTACTTTGTAATCCTTCCCTCTGAGTGAGGGCCGCATACGTTCTATGAACGATCTGATAGAAGCTTCGTTGTACACGTAGCCAAGTTTCTCGCCCAACCATTCCAAACGGCCACGCCCTGTATACCTCAGTTGGCAGAAGAACCTGCCGTTCAGCATGATATCCAGTAGCAGCACTGGGGGGGGTACTTTTGTCTTCATACTACTCGAAGGTAAGATCAAACTTCTGGTCGCGCTCGTACGGGAGTGCTCCAAGGTTGTACTCACTTACGCAATCTTCGCTATCCTCTGCCTGGGCATAAACGAAGGCGCGCCCGTTCTGATCCCACATCACATAGGTTAGTGTGCCTGTTACCTGGCCATAAGCTGCAGTAACCTGGCCACCACTCTTAGCATGAAGCGTAATGCGAAGCAGCTCGCATCCGATAGCCTCTGTGGCTTTTTCAAAATCAATTGCTCTCATAATTGTATTCTCGTTTTAAATTAGATATTTCGTTTTAGAATCCAGCGGACCTCACGGCTGGCTGGAGTGTGGTTGTCGAACTATTGGCATATACAACCGTAGCCTAAATAAACTCTACTAACCTATGAATAATAATCATCTATGTATAGGGGGGGGGTATCGCACCACCCGCTCATCCAAGGCTTTTTAACCATTCTGGTTGCTCTGTTTTACCAGCTTTCCCCTATTACCACCAGTCTTTCCAGGGCGTCATCCCAGGACCTCTCACGGCGCAGACATCAACTTATCTGGACGGGTTCCTACAACTTATTCTTGTGGTAGAGCTTTGAAGTGGATTCTACTCAGGGAATAGCTCGCTCTCAGGCTTTCCAAGCTCCTGGGCGATGATACTCCTGTAGATAGGGCGAACCTTGGTACGACCGGCCAGCCAGTTATACACAGCTGAAGGATCTACGCGGCAGGCTGCTGCTATCTCATTGATCTTCTGGTTGCGAACAGATATTGTCTGTTTTGGCAAACTCTCAATTACTTCTTTAAATGTCATCGTTATAAATTTTTAATTTAAAATTTTGTTGTTTCGAAAATAATACTTACCTTTGCGGTGCAAATTATTGGTTTCGCTGCAAAGATAATACTTTTAGACGAAATGCGTGACACTTTCGATTGAAAAAGTTATTTTTCGAGCGAATATTTAACTCTTATTAGCACGAATGAGTGATTTATTAACGATAAACGACCGGATTAAGTACGCAATCGAGCACGAGGGCCATACCATAGCAACCTTTGCTCGAAAGTGTGGTGTTGCCGATGGTACCATCAGGAACCTCTTTAGTAGAGGGTATAAGCCAGGCTACGATTTAACGGTCACTATCATTAATGCTATCAATCAGCCTTGGTGTGACGCCAACTGGCTCGTAATGGGTCAGAAAACAGAGCCAGTAGTACAGGATGAGGATACCAAGAAGCTGCTGAAGATTATCGAGGATCAACAGAAGATGATCGCCGACCTGCAGAAGCAAAACGCCAAGCTCACAGACAGATTATTATCAGCCACAGATAAATAACACTTACATGATACAATATGCGGATTTCGGACACTACTCCACTCCAGGACGGTGCCCTAATGTACAACTGTACATTAAATACAAAACTCAACATACAAGTTTCGGACAGCCATCCGAAACCATTTCATTATTATTTTCACGTAACTCACTGGTTTTCAACACCCTACCACAAAACAAGAAAATCCTGCCTCCGCAACAATATTGGGATAACTTGCTGATTTTCAGTGGAGTATCCCATTTTCTCTTTAGAAACTCGGACAAAATCCGGAATAGAGGCAGCTTTATAGCTGTACTACTGGTGGTTGTAGAACTTTGGCATTACACGTATTGAACCACCAGTATGGAAAAGGTAAGTATAAACGACCTGAACGAGTGGACCTATCCTGTACTGCATAGCGGTAAGGAATGGTACGTGGATTTCTTCGCATACGATCCTGCTAGAGGAAAAATGCGAAGAAAGAAATTCATGTTGGATAGGTACAAGACTGCCAGAGCAAAGAAAACCATAGCTGCAGAACTTATTCATAACCTGGTTGCAAAGCTGAAGAACGGCTGGAACCCATTCGTAAACGCTGGACGTACGAGACTGTTCACACCATGGGCGAAGGTAATGGAGCGATATCGCCAGTATCTGGAGACTGCAGTATCCAAAGGTCAGCTGAAGGAAAAGACTGCCTACGACTACAGATCGAGGCTACGCCAGCTGGAGCTGTACCAGGAAGAAACCGGAAACACGCTTGGCCAGGTAAGCCAGTTCTGCAGGGAGTGGGCCGTGGATTACCTGGACTATCTGCTGTATGATAAAGATGTAACCGCGCGCACACGTAATAACCACCGCACTTACCTGAGCACTCTGGGGGCATGGCTGGTAGATAGGCGCTACCTGACACAGAACCCCATCGAGGATATACGCATGCTGAGAGAAGAGGAAAAGCATCGCGACCCATTATCAGAACGCCAGCTGCAGCAGTTAAAGGAATACTTGAACGAGCATAACCCTTATTACCTACTGGCCTGCCTGATGGTGTACTATGCCAATATACGCCCTGAAGAGCTCAGGAACATCAAGCTGGGCGATATCTCTATCAGCGATCAGAAGATAACTGTGCGCTCAGAGATATCAAAAAACCGTAAGACTCAGAGTGTAGGCCTACATGATGAGATAGTACGCCTGATGATACGCCTGCACACCTTTGATGGTACCGCCGATCAGGATTACCTGTTTGGTCGCGATCTACGCCCATCGAGGGAACAAACGTATATCAACCACTTTCGCTATGAGTGGCAGAAGGTTCGCCAGGCACTGCATTGGGATAGCAGGTTCCAGTTCTACTCGCTGAAGGACTCTGGTATCCGCGATGGTATCAACGCCATGGGCCTGGTGTATGCGCGCGATCAAGCTCGCCATAGTGACGTAGCTGTTACCAACCTCTACGCCAAACCTAGCCACGAACCGCACGAAGAAAGCAAACATTGGGATGGAAAACTTTAAATATAAAAGATATGGGATTTATGAGTTATTTGATAGTTGATGTTTGTCCTGAAGGCGAAACGACAGAACAACGCGCTGCCAGGCATCGAAGACAGGATGAGATATGGTTGCGATTAAAGAGAGAAGCGAGGCGAAGGGGAATAATTAAGAAGGCGACACGCACACTACTAAAAGGGATAGTTATTCTGCTATCGTTTGTAATACAGGCTGTAGTTATATATATTGTAAGCCTGCTACTATCTCGATACGTACATTAACATAGCAGCCATGATTGCGCTTATAACCCAGCCCATAACCTTTATGGCTATCTCCAGGTTCTCGACGCGCTGTTCTAATTCTTCGTTTGTCATACTTACGTTAGATTTTTGCTGCAAAGTTAACACATTTCTTTATATATCTGCAGGACATGTTAAGAAAAACATGATTTTTTGACACAAAAAGCCCGTACTATTCATCACGAACTGTACGGGCACCACCAGCTATGATTAAGTTATGGAAAGGGGGAATATTGGGAAATGAAACGAAATGAAAAGATTCATTCTATATATTGTTGTTTTAGATATTCAGCTATTAGCGATTTAATTTCTCGTAATCCTCGCCGAAACGGATAAAACAGTCGCAGAGTCGGCGAAGCTCGCGCAATCCATCGAGAGAGATAGCAGGTGTTTCCTGCTGATTGATAATAACCTGGTACTGGTATTCGAGGCCTTCGTTACCGGCCATCGATGCAGTTTCTATCTGTATTAACTCGTTTTGTGCCATAATACTAATATGCTATAATTTTTGATTCAACCTCGATGGTGGCATCAGCCTCGATAAGTACAGGCGTGTTACCACGAACACTGTTAATACTACATTCTATGTATTGGGATTTACGCGCCAGCGAACTACCATCCACAGAATGCTTAACTTCTATCTCCAGCTTCACTTCGTCATCCATCATCATCTGCTGCAGATTTTTGATTAATTCGTAAACCTTCATAACATTAACCTTGAAGTATTGCAGCCAGGAACACCATAAAAAAGCAGAAGCCTACAGCGAGAGTAGTAGAAGCTGCGAGGGCCAGCGAGGGCTGCAGCTTACGGTACGTAGCAACGATTTTTGTTCCCAAGGTGGGAATTTTTTGTTCCCAAGCTGGGAATAAATAGTTCCCAAGGTGGGAATTTTTTACGGGCACTACAGCGGGATTTGTCTGGCTGTAGTCGAACGGGATTTCAAGTTGGATAGCTTGTTTCATAACCTAAAGCTTTTTTAATTGTTAATACTCTTTGCCGCTTGGCCCTTCGGGGAAAAAGGGTGGCGGCTGTCAGTCCCCGTTGCAAAGCCGATAGTCACATCCTGGAAAGGTGTAATTTTCGCGGAAACCTCCAGCCGCCATGTATAGAGTATGGGCATTAAAAAAGCCCTACCATTATGTAGTGGGCGAAATACTGGTGCCCTCCCCAGGATAGACTTATCTATCAGCTTTGCGGTGGCAAAAGTACGAAGAATTTCGCTAACAAGCAAAAAAAAATAGTTAAGTAATATTAAAAGCGCTAACTTTTGTGCAAAGTGGGCAGTTTTGCAAGATGCAGAGCGCCTGAGCACAAGAAAAAAAACGGAATCTACCCGTCGCGAGCCGATTCCGAAACACCCATAATAACTAAAAAACCTAAAACTATAAATATTACTACTTAACCTTATTATATTATATAAACTAACGTATACCCACCTTACGTCTAAGGCGATCTGTTACTAACCATAATACAATTATAATAAGTAATATGAGTTCTACCCTATTCCACAATTGTTTGTACCAAGGTTCTTTTTTCTCGACCACGGTTGCTTTATTATGATCGTGAAGCAAGGAATCCACCTTCGCCTGTAGGATTTCATTCGATTTGAATAGGGAATCTGTCTGCCTGAACAGCTCTTGGTAGTATTCTTGCGTACTCTCCGACGATGTATGTTCGCGCTCGATAATTTTGGTGATAACGATTTTCTCCTTGACGGTGTCTCCCTTTTCGTTGAGAAACGTAGTGCGACTTGTGTCGCGTACCTCACTGCTTTTAAACGAATCTACCAAAACTGTCTGTTTCTCAAAGATACTCTTCTGCCACGTTGCCGTAGCGTGAATCAGCGAATCAACGCTTGAAGTAAGCTCTGATATGTGCCGATACTGCAAATCCGTTTCTACCATACTCTTCGTTGAGCAAGAGGTAAGGAACAGAATCGACAATAATATAGCCAACAGAATACCACTCCAGAAACAAGCCTTATAAGAACCTGTACTCCTTTTCAGTTTCTCTTCATAATAATCTTTCATAAGCTATAGTTTTTTAATTCCAAATTCTTTCGCAAACCTACGATACAGCAGCTTTCTGTCTGACAGGCCGTTAGTACCGCCATTGATTACCTTTGTAGCTTTATCTACGTCCTCGGTGTCGGCAATCTCGTTGAGATTATTTTTCTCCCAGAACCACATTGCAGCTACTTGATTCAGAGGGTACTTAGCAACGCTATCCGGATCCTTGATAACGCTCTTAGTACAGAGGTCGTACTTACTGAATAGCTCATAATTGAATTTTCCAGTAAGCATAATATATCCGCGTCCGCGATATTTCCAGCCATCGCCTGATGCTTCGTTTCCGTTGCCCATACGATTGGCATATACGCGGTTAGCTATCTTCTGAGGTTGACGTGCGTAAGAGTCGGCATCGGTTCTTATCTTAAAGTACTTAGGAAACACTTTTAACAGCCCATCGGCTGAATAGTTGAGGTTTTCTTCGGTTGATTTCAGATACGCACTCTCAAAAATTGTCTGTGCAAGATACATTGCCACTCGCTTGTAGCTAACATCGATACCAAAGGCGTGTGCCCACATATTGAACGATGCTACATAGTTATCTAAGGCTTCTTGTGTTGGCGTAGCGATACCCACAAGTGCCCTGCGGATAAGTTGCTGATTGATGACTATCTGTGCCCTGTTTTCTTCCATAGCTATTTCTCCTTATTCTTTTTCTCTGTATCAAGATACTCTGCCAGATACGGAATCTTCTCAATAAACTTGAAACGAAGTATAAAATAGAGGAAAGAAACCACATACCAAGGTGCAGTGCGCTCTACAAATATCTTCTTGCAATTCTTCAAGACATTAAGACCATAGAAGTATATAACAACGTAGGTAATGAAGCTGACACATTGGGCAGCACCTGTCATTTGGCCTTTTGCCCTGCCTATAACATAGATTGCCGCACACAGAACAAAGAAAACCGTAGCGTGGCCGATACACACAAGAGCTTTCTTTAGAGAAAAGTCCTCTCCCTTCACCATACCGCTTACATAGCCGAATGCGAAATTTGTAAAGAAGATAACAAACATCGAAAACAACTCTCCCTCTATCGGTTTGAGGTAGGCTGCTATAGCGATAAGTATGCTAACGAAAAAATCCTTATAGCGTTCTAGCATAATCCAATAACGTTTTTATATAAGGGCAAAGCCGTTAAGCCCCACCCTTATTATGATACAAATTACTTCTTTTTCTTATCCTTGGGCTTCTTTTCCTCTTCGGCTTCTAATGGCTCACAGATAATCTCTGAGAGTGCAGTAGTCTGTCCGAAAGTCCAGTCGTTAGAATCCATCATCTTACCGAAAGCACTCTCTGAGATAGGCTCGATGTTGATGGTAACCTCCTTCTTAGCGAACTCTTCAACGGACTTGGTAACAAGATCGTTGTAAGCTTTGAGCACCTTGATGAAAGCATCATACTCAGCAGCACCCATAGGCAGCTTGCTTGCATCAGCCTTTGGTGTGTGAATAATACGCTCATACTCCCGTGCCTTCTGAAGAGTTTCATCGAATCCGCCCTCATACTTGGGCTTCATCTTCTCGGCAGCATCCTTGGAATCCTCGTCAAACTTGGTAGCGATAGGTTTCAAGGCGCGGGTAATCTTCCAGACCTTAATCTTGTCGGCATCTTCCATTGAACCGTACTTTGCCGCGTTCAGAATGTTGTACGCTGCCAAAATCTCCGATGTCTTAATACTTTTCTCCATAATTTTTAATTTTAAATATTCTATATTGTTAATAACTTTTTCTTTTCTTCGTTATTTAGTACCACGAAATACAGATAACCATCCCTTTTTCTGATAATCTTCGTATAATGTGGCAGCGAATTCTCTGTTTCCTTAATCGTATCTATCAAAGTGAAACTTTCAGTCATTACGGGTTGATGGATTATCTCCCCTGTTTCCTTATCTATACACTCAGTTTGCATTACCAACAATTCCTGACCTTCGTGTATCTGTGATTTTGCGATTTCAAAGAACAATATCTTTATAGGCTTATACAGTATATCTGTAGCTCTAACAGCACGTCCTGTATATTGGAATTTCAGAATTCTCTCCCTACGCGGCGTTTGCAAATCCATCTTGATAAACGATTTTATTGATTTCACTTCTATAGTCAACAGCAGTTTCGAGAATACGCTTCATCTTACGATGCCACATATTCCTATGTTTCTCTTCATCAATAACCCTTCTTGCTTCGTGAAGCAACTCAAAGAACTCTGGATATATTTCTTTCCAGTAGTTTATAAGATTACCCACAGCGAGACTTTTCATACCACCTTTGATACCACTCCAAGAACGGAAGGCAGCAATAGCGTTACCTTTCTTTATGATGCGCTTGATTCTTCTCTCTGCACGTCTGCGATTATCAGACTTCATTCTTGCACCATGAGAGTTGATCATAGCACCAAGAAATTCAAATCTCTCCTCAGTACAATTAACTATACGCCAATTACTTTTTAGCGTCTGACCAAGAAGATCTTTTGTTTTATCGCGTAACACTCGCGCGGCAGTATGTAAGTAATTAGAATCCGTATGAATCATTACTTTATCGTCACAGAAACGCTTATAGCCGCTAATTTGCATAATAATAAGCATATACCAATCAAGTTCTGCGTGGTAGATATGTCCGATAGGATTGCTCGATGGTACACCAAGAGCAAGACCTTTATCCTCTGGTAACCTATCTATCATAACATCACACAGCCATAGAAGCCAACTATCCTTGATATGTAAACGAAGAATCTGTTTTAAAACGTTATGAACCATTGTTGGGTAATACTTAGAGGTATCACCAATAAATACCATCACGTTCTTACGCCCATGTACCAAGCGTATAACCTGTTCGCGTAGTTCGTGCTGCCCTTTTCCTTTTATCGATCCGTAACAGCTCTGTGGAATAATCTGTTTCTGTTCCCAGAATACATACATAAGACAGTCGGTAAGCAGAGTGTCTACAATCAAATCTTCGGGTTTTGATTCGTAAATAGTACGCATCTTCTTCCCTTCTTGACGTTTGAATATAATAAACTCTCCAGCTTCCCATGCTTGGTATCGTAATTGATAATAGATACGATTGATGTTTTCTTCGTAATTTTCAAAGAAATCCATCCAACGTTGACGCTGGCTGTCCGTCCATCCATTTTGTTTGGATGAACGTACAAGCCTTTCCGTTATCAGCATCAACCTTTCGCGTGTAAGGAATTTCTTTCTTATGTTTCCTATTTTCTTCATTTTAATTTTGCATTTTATACTCTCTAAGAGTGCTACTGATTGCGGTGCCGTATCTTCGTTCGGACTTATTCACCTCGGAAGGTTTGCCTACTTGCTGTCTATAAGCGACACCTAATGTCATTGCGCAACCTTTGGCGCACGGGTTAACTCCTTGTTGTTTTTAGACTGTTTCCAGCCAAAGTAGTTCAGCGACCCCGCCTATTCCAGTTCGAGTTGGAAGCGTCATTGTTGACGTTCCGCGCGAACGCACCGCAAATCGCACCATTGTTCGAATTGCCGCCAGCGGGCGAAGTTAATCCGTTTGCGGTTCTAAAGCTCACCGCAGCTAAATCTCAGAGGCGGCCAATTAATCAATTTGGTCGCTAACGCTCCCGTGCATCCTACGCGGAAGCACGTTCAATTACCGATTTTCTCAAAGCACAGCGACCCCGCCAACCCCAGTCCGAGTAGGAAGCGTCATAGACGACGTCCCGCGCGAACGCACCGCAAAACGCACCATCGGACGAATCGCCGCCAGCGTAGAACACTCTGCTTGTAGAAGTATTACTCCACTGACCATCAGGGAATCCTCCTCCTGTTTCAGTACCGATACCGAAATTATTAACATTCTTAGGATAGGTACTTGAAAGACTTGTAATATAGGTATGAGTCTTTACGCCTGTAGCAGTAGTACTCATTGTTGCGGCAGCATTTGCGATAATATCATCAGTCACATAGTAACCTGTTCCGTTTTCGCCTCGCCATCCAGCACCCCACATCCAACGCAGAGCATACGGATTTTCGATATACATAAATCGGATAGCACCACCATTTGATACTTTACCGTGAGGTGTAGTAAGAGAATCACTTGTGCCGTTGACGTATGCCGCAGCAGCAGACTGACTTCCGTCCTGAATACCAGAACCAAGCTGTCTTGGCACATCAAGGGTTCGATAATACATAGCCATAATCCATGACAGACAGGAAATCTCCCAAGCAGTCCACGAAAGTAGGCTTGCGTTAGTAGTCTTGATAAGACTAAGAATCACATTAGCCGACATAGCGTCCGTGTTCGGGTTATTATCCGTCTGCTTACACCCTTTGGCACAGTTACACGTAGTACTATTGGCATAGGTTATATCATAACGCCCCATCAGCTTTGAATTCTCTACAAACATACGCTGATAACCTGGTGGTGTACAAGTGTCAAAATTGAACAACACAGTCATTTTGTCTGCCGTTGCATCATACGACCACTTGATATTCACGTTATCTATTTCCGTAAGCTGTAGGTAGTCGTTCTTATCCTCAGAGTTGTAATGACTATCGCTACCATCAGCACGTTTTAGCCAGTTAGTGCTTGAAGCCACTCCAGCAGTATTGCGTAGATAAGCAAAATCAGTTAGATTCTTCTTTACTTCGCAAGGGCGTGACATAATATCTATCCTTCTGTTAAAAGCGGCCAGTTCACGGTCTGAGCCTATCATCGTCATTGTCTTGGTGGTTGAGGATATGGGGATAGAGAAACCTACCTCCATATTCCTCAATGGTTCACCGAAAACTTTAATTGTTGTCATAATGTTTTCTTTAAATGAATGAATTACTCGCTATCAGAGCTTGTATCGGGGAAGTTTGCTTCAATCACCTCGATAATATCCCAGACAAGCATAGCTGTTTCGCGGTTAGTCTTACTGATATTCCACTTTAAGCTACCATCGTTAGTATCCCCGTTAAAGTTAGCAATGTAATCGCCTTGGTTTCCTTGTGAATCCTTTGCGAACACTGTTCCTGATACTTGGGTTACAACTCCCTGTACTGAGCTGATAGCACCTGTTGCGATAGCACTGTCAGTCGTTACTTTGAACTCCTGATTAAGACTCTCTTTAAGAATTTCAAAAGTTGGATTTGTCATAATTTAAACGTTTAAATGATTAATAAATAAATTTACTTAAATTTTTGCAAAGATAAGAAATAATTTCATTTCTCGCAAATTTTGTATGTCAATAATTGTTACTTTTTTATGAAAGTGTTAAATTAGAGTTTGTGGATTGAAATTGCATCTGTATTCTCCCATTCGCCCCATCCATTGCCGTTGTCTACGCGATAGCGTAAGGTCACAGAATAGTACTTGTCCTTCTCGTTCTGATGGATAAGAACAGGACAAGCAAGATACAGGGTTTCGCCCTCTATGATAACACGTGAGGTTAATATCTGCCTTTTCTCATTCTGTATATCGCAGACCTCATAACAGGGTGTCGGATTTGTAACGCAACCAAACTGGATAGCAGGGAACTTGTTACCAGCGTGTTTCACTATATTTACGACACCTTCCAGCTTCTTAGCCTGTATTTCTAAGAAAAGAAAAGCGTTCTGCCCATAATCGGCAAAGAAATACGTTCCATCAAACTTGAACCAACCATCACGTCCATAGCCGACTTTAGTAATCTTAAACTCTGGCCGAGCTTTCAATGGCTGACTTGACTGATCCTCGCTACCATTTCCCACAGCACCACCATTCTGAGGTGTGTAGATATGTGGCTGCTCTTCCACTTTGTTCCACTTGGTAGTCCATACAATAGCTACCACGACAAACACGATTGCTAAAATGATAAATACTAAACTCATAATCTTTATTTTTTGTATTAAGTGTAATGCAATGTAAGTGTTGTACTGATTACCCACGGCTTGCTCGATGGGGTTTCCCCGTAGCTATACTGACGGGTGTAGATATACAACGTAAAGTACTTGTCACGCTGATATTCAGGCAATACCGAACCCGCCATATTAAGCGTAGTATATAAGTTGGTTGAACTTGTGCTTGCGATAGCAATCGAATTAGCCTCAGTCCAAGGATTGCGGCTTGTCATTGGTGTTAACTCCACGATGGTCTGACCTCCGTCCGAACTTGCACCAAAATTGATATTATTGCCGCTATGCGAATTTGTACTCTTGGTAAAATAGAGAGCATTAGTATTGCGCTCAATCTGACAAGTGAGCCACATCTGACCGCTATTATACTGACCTGAGAAAACAGATGCGGCATAAGTAAACCAACTCGACTGTCCCCATCCGATAGTCTGATTACCATAGTCAAACTTAATCTTGCGGTCGAAGTAGCTAACCAGTTTGATTTTGTATAAGAATGGGAACAATCCACTTTCTGCTTGATTGGCAGTCCAAGGTGGTAAAATGCCGTAGCCATTATCAAGATAATCTATTGTGGGATTTCCATTTGCATCACATCGCTGCAAAGCAACTACAACGTAGTATATAGTACCAGTATTAGTTGGGTAGCCAGCAAACGGAATAGTCGTACCGATGGTAACCGGTGCCGTTTCTCCGCTGAAACTGATAACATCACTAATCGACTTGATAGTTGCCACGGAACGCTCATACCAATGGGTTGCACCATTATCAGTAAACACCTCAACCCTCAATCTCCAAGTAGAGTCAGTCGTGTTGTAAGCGTTTTGCAGCAGTTCCCACAAAGCGATGTTATTAGCACCACCGCCAGCCGAAAGAACCACATCAAGGTTTGATGATGTGCCTACGTTCAATTCGTAGATGTCCTCGTTTCGTGAAATGCTTGTGGCAAATATGGCGGTCGTGATAGGTATGCTTGTTGACTGTTTGTAACCATTTGTTTGGTTGCGCACATCCACAAAATCGTGCAGACGATAAGGTTCATTATACGAACCACCTCTCGGTCTGAGGTATTCCCAAAGTCCACCTTTGTTGTTGGCAGACTTGACAACACCACATATACAATCCCAAGCAAGTTTATTAAAGTGTTCGCCTGATGCAAGAATGGCTGGATTCAACCCGAACCTTGCATTTCTTCGGTCTTGCTCAGACATAAGACCAACACCACTATTTCGGAATGGCTTGTATTTCTGCCATTGTCCGATGTGCGTATCTTTACACAGATTACCTAAATCCGTGTGGCTTGTACCTAATACCGCATTCACATCAGCAAAGCCGACTGGTGCAGTTACGATTCCTTCTGAATGCGCCATATCTTACTCTCCTTTCTTAAATTTCTGTATAACCATAAATCATAACTATGCTATTTTAAGTTTAAGTTCTTCGTAAGCGTTCTTGATAAAGCTGTACGCTTCTTTCCAAGTATCGCGTTCCTTTTCAAGCTCCGTGATACGCTTTTCGTGATCAACAACCTTGCGCGCTGTGGTAATAGCAGATACCAAGGCAGCTACACCGTATTGTAGACTACGTGTCTGTTCTGCATTATCCTCGATACCGACAACTTGCGGTAAAACATTTTCCCAATCCTGTGCGATAGAACCAGCATATAATCCGTTATCGTGTTTTCCATCATTCCAACGGAATAGTACACTACGCATATTTGCAATCTGCTCTACGGTTAATTTTGTATTACCAACTATCTCTTTATGACGCACATCAGAAAGGGCAGATACATATCCGTCCGAGTAAACTCCCGAACTGAAATATCCAACACCATTAACGTGAAGAGCATAGTTACTATCAGCACCACCACCACTTCCAGCCCAAACGTGTACGCCTTGGAAATAAGTATCAACATAGACATATTTACCTCCATAACTACGAATCCAAGTGCTATCTTGCATATACCAACCACCACCATAACTCTGATTGTACCAACCTGTAGCTCCGTAAGTTCTAAGCCAACCTGTGTACAGATAGATACCATCGGTATTCATCTGCATCATATTGCTTCCATTGTTGTATTGGAAATAGAAATTACTATCAGCAGCACGAAATGAATCCCAATTACCATTGGTACGGGCAAACAATAAACCCTCTGTGTAATCATCACTCAAATCCATTGTACGGATAGAGTTGCAGCCGATAAGGTCGCTGTTATTCATATTGATACCATAAGCACCATCGCCATAGTATCTGTTAGAGCCAATATTTATATTAGCGATATAAGCACCAGCCCAATAGTTACTTGAAGTGCCGAGTGAATAGGTATTATTGACGTATGGGTACAAGTGACCATCGGTACAGATAGAATTATTGAAATAGAAGGCTACAGCCGCATTATTGGTTATATGCGCCCAAGAGCTATTTTGCGCACCAACTTGTATTGTTACTCCGTTACTTACAGAGTTCAGCAATCCATTGGCAGTTATATCGCTTGCGTCAAGGGCTGCTCTACCACCGTTACCATTACCTAAAGTATAGGTAGTAATAGCACCATTCATACCGCCAGCAGTACGATAGTTAATCCAATAACCTCCCGTCTGACCGCTTGCGGCAGTTGTAAACTCGTTACCAGAAGCAGTTAGATTATTATGCGAACCGACAAAAGCAAAAGAAGAAGCGTGATAGCCATCCACCATATCAGAGTTGCTTACGGTCTGAGAGCCGATATTACCGCTATGGATAACATAACGCCAAGTATTCCAAGTGCCGTTATCTCCGTTAAGATTACGGAAATACAGATACTCACCTGAATAAGAACCCTGTAGTTGTAAAGGATAGTTGTTTGAAGTGCAACTGAATGATACTACAGTTCCGTTAGTTGGTGCATTATGGGAAGTATAAGCGAAAGTCGTACCACTTGTTAAGCTATCTACATTGTGCGAATCCCCGCTACTCCACCAACCAAGTTTTGGTACACAATAACCTTGCGCCCATTCCCGTGTGGCTATCTCCTTAGTGTTATAAGTAAGGGTATTATTGCCAATGACAAGCGAATACTTACCTACGGCATCGTTGTATATCTCAGACGAGCCTACAGGGTTTAGATAAATCTTCTGTACGGTGTTATGATAGCCGATAGCCGCAATAGTTTTACCCGCAGAGAAGTTTATCCACTTGATAGCGTTTTCGTAGTTAGATGTATCAGCAGCCATTCTACGCGAAATATCGCCAGTCATTATACCACCAACCTTTGGCAGATAACCACTCAAATCAGCAGAGGTAAGGTAGTTACCCTTGACTTGATAGTTTGCCGATACCCAGCTCTCCTTTGCGTATCCCGTGAGGTCAACACTGCCACTTGGCACTACATCAATATGCGCACCACCGATATAAACAGTTGTACCCTCAATGTAAGTATCATAGATACCATATCCTTGCAAGGAAGATGGTTTGTCAAGAATCTCCCACCAGGAATGTTCGTGAGTTAGGTCGAGTGTCGTAGATGTAACACCAATACCACTAAGATTAATATGATTGTCACCACCTGTAACCGCATTGAATCGGGTAGCGTTCTCTAAGTAGGTAGACGCAATACGTTTAACGCTGATACTTGTACCGAGGGCGTTCCACATCTGTGATTCATTAAAACTACCAGTCTCGCCATCGTCACCTAAACCCAAGGCGCTGATATACTGCTCAGTCCAGAAGCCGAACATTGCCTTAATACTATCAATAGTGCTTGTACTATTGGCGTGAACAATACTCTCTCCGTTATAAGCATTAAACAATCGCTCAAAGAACTCGATAGTAAGATAGTTCTCTTTAAGCAGAGGGTCGTTCTTATCTATTCCGAACCCAGCCAAAGAAGCGGGTTTGTCGAGAATGTCTGCCCAAGTATGTTCGTGAGAGAAATCTACGTCCTGTGCGGTAACGTTATGTCCTGTGAATCTGATAATACCATCATTTACGTTTGCGATAGTATTAAAAAACTTCATATCAGAAGGCATATCAGCCATTGTGAGAGCCTTGTAGCTAACAGAAGTAGTATGACCTAAACCATTAACTGTGATAGCACTCAGAACACGTCCGTTGGCCGCAGAAATTGTTGTGTCAGCACCACCCGATGGGTGAGTATATACGGTATCAGTCCAAGGCACATTCACATAAGCCTTATTACCACTAAGCAATACTGCGTAGTTCCTATTTGCAGCATCGGTGGTAAAACCTATCTGCACACCACCAAGAGCATTGCTTGATGCAGTTGGCAGCGAATAGGCTGCTGGCATCGTGACGTGAATATCCTTTGACCCGACAGAAGCGATAGTAGAACGAGTGCCGTAGCTAAGAGATACGTCTTTATCCGTTACATCGTCTAATACCAAAGGAGTAATCTGTACACCATTAATCGAAATAACCCCGCTACCAATGTATGTATCGAATATTCCGTAACCTTGAAGTGTAGAGGGCTTATCAAGTATCTCAGACCATACATGTTCGTGTGTAAAATCCAAGATAGTAGAGCTGTTCTTGTTTGTGGTAAGAGTAACCTTATTATTCTGTGCTGATACACTATTAAAAAACTCCAAAGCATCTACACTTGTCTGTAAGGCGTAACCCTGATTAGTTACCCAAGACTGAGTAGCGTAAGAAGAAAGCGTATTAGCAAGGCTTGTAGATGTCACATAACCACTAAGCGCGTTAGCAAGGTATGAAATATCAATAGTTCTACCACCCGTAGCAGTAGAAGCAAGCAACGCCCAAGTAACATCACCTTGGCCACCACCGCCACCATCAGCACCACGGCCAAGGGCTGATATATACTGCTCAGTCCAGAAGCCGAACATTGCCTTAATACTATCAATAGTGCTTGTGCTATTGGCGTGAACGACATTCTCTCCATTATAGGCATTGAACAGACGTTCAAAGAACTCGATAGTAAGGTAGTTCTCTTTAAGCAGAGGGTCGTTCTTATCTATTCCGAACCCAGCCAAAGAAGCGGGTTTGTCGAGAATGTCTGCCCAAGTATGTTCGTGAGAGAAATCTACGTCCTGTGCGGTAACGTTATGTCCTGTGAATCTGATAATACCATCATTTACGTTTGCGATAGTATTAAAAAACTTCATATCAGAAGGCATATCAGCCATTGTGAGAGCCTTGTAGCTAACAGAAGTAGTATGACCTAAACCATTAACTGTGATAGCACTCAGAACACGTCCGTTGGCCGCAGAAATTGTTGTGTCAGCACCACCCGATGGGTGAGTATATACGGTATCAGTCCAAGGCACATTCACATAAGCCTTATTACCACTAAGCAATACTGCGTAGTTCCTATTTGCAGCATCGGTGGTAAAACCTATCTGCACACCACCAAGAGCATTGCTTGATGCAGTTGGCAGCGAATAGGCTGCTGGCATCGTGACGTGAATATCCTTTGACCCGACAGAAGCGATAGTAGAACGAGTGCCGTAGCTAAGAGATACGTCTTTATCCGTTACATCGTCTAATACCAAAGGAGTAATCTGTACACCATTAATCGAAATAACCCCGCTACCAATGTATGTATCGAATATTCCGTAACCTTGAAGTGTAGAGGGCTTATCAAGTATCTCAGACCATACATGTTCGTGTGTAAAATCCAAGATAGTAGAGCTGTTCTTGTTTGTGGTAAGAGTAACCTTATTATTCTGTGCTGATACACTATTAAAAAACTCCAAAGCATCTACACTTGTCTGTAAGGCGTAACCCTGATTAGTTACCCAAGACTGAGTAGCGTAAGAAGAAAGCGTATTAGCAAGGCTTGTAGATGTCACATAACCACTAAGCGCGTTAGCAAGGTATGAAATATCAATAGTTCTACCACCCGTAGCAGTAGAAGCAAGCAACGCCCAAGTAACATCACCTTGGCCACCACCGCCACCATCAGCACCACGGCCAAGGGCTGATATATACTGCTCAGTCCAAAGACCGACCATAGCCTTGATATTGCTTATGGTGTTATCTATTGTATTCGGCTCTACCTCAACATCGGCTTGTTCCGCAGTCTCATTAGGTTTGAAAGCGCGGAAGAGTTGACGGAAGAAAGCTGTAGAAACATAGTTATTACCAACCCATTCCTGTGTTGCAACCTCTTTCTTATTATCGTTAGAAGTGCCAATATAAAGGCTTTCAAAGGGTACTTGTGGAGTGACATACAAAGCCGTTGTACTACCTTGCCCGCTTGTACCGAAAGTGAAGGCACTATTGAACGTAGCAAGCTCGTTGAGGATATTGTTGTTATTACTATCCGAAAGGGTAGTGATATTCTTGATGGTCAACGCTCCGTTCTCATTCCAAGAGATATTTCCATCGGCACGATAACCAGAGCCATCGAATCTGTCAACACCCTTTGCCCAACGCAGAGTGTCCCAACCTTGTGCTATCTGCTGAGTGGTAAGCGTTTCCTTGTCAACCATACCGCCACCGTACCAAGCAGCCATTCCGCCACCAAGCACGTTAGCATTGTATTGGCCACTGATACCCGCCCAAGTGGTATAGTTAGACACATCGCTCTTATCGCCACTACCATTGTATTGGCGCATACCAATCAACGAGGTAAGCAACAGGCCGCCCGCAACAACTGTTCCGCTACCAAGAGCACCAGCAATAGCCTTTTGTATTGCAGCCGCTATCGCTGAATCACCGCTTGCCCCTGTACCATTAAGGAAAGCATTGACATAGCCGTTGAAAGCCGAATCGTCTGTGTAATTAACCTCCTCAAATGTAGCAGAACCTTTGGTTGTACACTTATAGACTTTTCGTGCCTTGTAAGTAGGATTTTGGCTATTTGGATAGTCGTTAGTAGGTATGAACAAATCTCCAACCTCTAATGTGTTGACATTATTCTTCATCCATGCCTCCCAAACGGAATAGACTGTACGCTTTCCGTCTGCTGTCTCCTGTGCCTGTGCAGCCAGTCTTAGAGCCTCGATTACACCTTCATCAGTAAGGATAGTCCACAGATATACTTCATTCTCATCGTCATACATAAAGCGGTAGCCGTGATTCGTTGCCTTGTCGTAATACAAGTCACCGACATGCTTATCCTTTTCGTCGTCAGTAGTCCATTCATTAGCGGGTGCATTTTGTAATGTAGGTACGCCTGTCATAAACCACGTTTCGATAGCACCATCAATCTGCCTCTGCAGATCCTCTGTAAAACTTTCGAGGTTAGCTATATCATCATCATATTTTTTCTGATGGCCTTGCACGATCTCGTTAAGCTCTTCATCGCTATTGGTAAACTCAACGTGAGCCTTGATGTCGAGCTGGCCCTTACCTTGGTTGGCCTGCGAGTCGTACTTGATGTAGCTACCAGTGTTGACAGGAGAGCCAAAGCGGAAGTTACCCGCAACATTCATTCGAGCGAGACCTGTCTGGCTGTCAAAGCCAATATCAATCTTGCACTTACCACTCAGCGAATAAGTATTGATGCCTTGATAGATTTGGTATGCAGGTGCATTTTCGCCACCGACAAACTCAATGATGGCACCTTGACGCTCAACATTGGTCCTGTTACCAAGTTGAGATACATCATCACCAGCAAGAGGTACTGCAGAGCCACTTTCCTTATCAGATGCCGACAAGTCAATGTAGCCAAACTCTTCGTCATCCTGGAGCGTACCGTTCTTTCCTACTACTAATCGCCAATAACGATGATGCGCAAGCACGTTATTATCGAACGTTGTCTTATCACAGAAAGCCTGGTCGCCAACAACAAAGTTATTGTCGATTGTGTCTTCACCATCCTTTGCACGGAAATAAAGGCGATAGTAGGATGTACCTGCAGGCTCTGTCTGAGGATTTTCCTCTATCAGTTCATTATCAGTATTATAGGCTTCAACCTTGACACATTTCAGACCAGCCTTACTTGCTATGCGGTTTCCCGATGTATGCTCGTAATCCTTGATTTCCACGTTATCAAAGTAGGCTTTCATGCGGACGTAGAGCTTGTCGGCTTCAATATATACCTTTCCGTCGGCATCCCTGCGGAATACGCCGCCATTACCAAGCAAGCCGCTCACGAACTGATTTCCAACCTGTAGGCCTTGGAGGAACGTTATAAAGCCAGCAGCGGTATCATCGTTAAGTTTGGAGAGAAAAAGTTCTACACCATACTCTTCGATTATTTCTTTCACAGCGTCCACATCAATGTGGTTCGCGTCCATCCAAGCCTTGATCTTGTCGAAGTTTTGCTTCAACTTCAATCGGGCCGATAGTCCGGTATCACCATGGTCATCAACCCAAGGGACAATATCTTCAAACTGTATACCTGTATTCTGTATTTCGTCCGCCATATCAGTCTATCGATGTTAGTAGTTCGTGATTAAAGCTCATCAGCAGGGGTTGCCAAAAGTGCTTAGCCTCTCCAGTATCTTTATCTAGAAATGTGAGCATATAATTATTCAGATCATCCTCGCCACGTTTTTCGTTCTTCACCAGCAGCGCATGTTCTACACTTACTTCGCCATGGCTCATGTGCTTCTGTGTCGAGTACGTCATAAAGCTAAAGGCAAAGGGCTGTCCCTTCGCCGTTAACTCTCGCATCTTATGAATAGCTTCGTAAACTGTCATAGTGCAAAGATAGATATAATAGGATGTATCAAAAAGGACACGCTTAGCGGCTAGCGTTCTGCTCCAGGCGTTCTTCTTGTTTAATCTTCTTACGCAACTCGCGAACAGTTAAACTGTCGGCAGTATTACTCTCGATAGCTCGCAGTAATTGCATAACTTCATCATCCTCGCGTCTGAAAGCTATTCCTGGATCACCTAACGGATCGTCACTATTAGTATAACCACCGCGAGCACGGCCACCGCCGTAAGCTTCTTCGAGCATGCGAGTGGAATTCAGCATCCGGATATCACCTATCTTCTGGTGGCGATCTATCACATCCAGCAGCGGACGGATCTCAGGATTGGCCACAGCATGATGATTGGCCACAAACTCATTCTGGTGCACGGGAATCACACCAGCCTGCTTATGTGGATCACCCTTAGCGGTATAGCCTTCAGAGTAACCACCCTCATACAGTCCTGCAGCTTGATCTGCCTGCGCCTTAGCTGTGGCCAGTTGAATGGCGCCTTGTGCTGCAGCAAGCGCAGAGAGGGCAGCTGCTATCGCAGGCTGTGCCGACCATGTTTTCCACACATTGGCGATTGACTGGGCCGTAGCTGCAATAATCTGCAGCACCTGTAGTTTGAATTGTTTCTGGGCATATTTCTTTTGGATAGCGGCTTTCTCTGCCTCCATCTGTTCCTCCAGTTTAGTAGTATCCTTGCCTGCTTTCTTGGCTGCGTTGATCTGCGATTTGTAACGCTTCTCTACAGTCGAAATCTCACGGTTCTGCATGAGAGAGAAAAGCTGGCCTGCAGACTGCAGTAATTGATTCCCTGTATCGATAGCAGCCTGCTGGATCGCCTGGCGAGCATCTTCCTCCTGCTGGGCAATCATTGTTTTATTCTGCTGGTACTGCTGGAACGATATCAAATCCTGATCGTAGTACTGCTGATTCAATTCCTGCATCTTGTTAAAAGATGACGCCTCGCTAAGATGGTTCTGCAGTATTGAGTTATTTGTGTTCTGATAACTCTTCATGAAGTTCTCTTCTGCAGTTCTTTTTTGCTGCAGCTGCTGAAGTTCCAGCTGCGCCATTTGTTTCTGGGCCGCAATATACTCATCCGAACCTTCCCGCATTAAATTAATGCGCTGCTGCTGGTATTTAACTTCCAGCTCTAGTTTTTTCTGGTCGTATTCTTCTTGCGTTTTTATCTCTCCATCCAATTCCTGTCGAGATAAGGTTATCTGTTCGGCGAACTGTTGGTTATCGAGATCCTTCAGCTTCTCTGCTAATTCATGCTTACGCATTTCCTCGCGGATATTAGCCTCCTTAGCTATATTGTCGAGAGCTTGGTTAGCAACCTCCATTCTTTCGCTTTCTGAAGCATGATATTTGTCACGAATACCTGCAAGCTCATTCAGGTAACTACGTTCTGCAGCAACTTCTTTTAGATGCCATTCATCCTGTAAATCCTTCTTCCCCTGATACTGTTGCTTCAGCATTATCTTTTCTCGTTCAAAGGCCTGCTTAGCCAAGGCTTCGGCCTCCTTACGCTCTTTATCAACCTTATTTGTTTTAGAATTGCCATTCAAGTCAGGGGTTTTGGGTTCTTTCTTTTTTCTGTGGCCAACAACAACAATCTCATCTAGCTGATTACGTTTCTTGACAGTCGGATCACTCTTCACTGTACCGTCTGCATTTAGACTGGCTTTATTTAGTTCTTCTTGGGCTTTTCGTGCCTCTTTAGTTTTTTCTGTATAAGTAGTCAACCAGCCTACAGCAGTAGCCAAAGCTCCAACCATCAAACCTATTGGGTTGGCTTTTACAACTACATTAAATGCAAATGTCGCTATCCTGGCGGCGTTTGTAGCAGCGGTAAATAAGGCGGTCTTTATAGCAGCTGCTTTGGCTGCAACTGTATAATAACCAATAGTAGTAGTCAGAGCTAAAATTACCAGTTTGTAGTCGTTTGCAAACTTTATCAGCTTAGTAATTACTTTAAGAATCGTAGTGCCAAGACTTATACTGCCTGCTATAATAGGCATGAGCTCCTGGCCAAGCGCAACCTTTACATCGTTCAGCTTCTTTTCTTCCTGTTCTAGTTTAGCAGCAGCTGAACTGTTAGCGTTATCGAACTCATTAATAATCGACGTTCCTTCTTCGTAAGCCTTAGCAGCCAGATCTTGCGCCTCTTTAAGCTCAGTCAGCTTAGCAGCCATTGACGTAAGAACAGGAATAGCCTGGGTACCCTGCATCTTTAGAGATTTCAGCATAGGTGCTAACTGATCAAAGCCTCCCTTCTGCTGCATGGCCTCCAAAAATTGAAGTATCGCCTTATTAGCATCAGTCTTTAATAGGTTAGTAAACGCCTGAATATCCAACCCTGCAGCTTTAGCAAACTTAGCTGGATCTGTAAACATCTTAGTCACAAACTGGGCAAACACACCACTAGCCACCTCGCCCTCTACCCCAGCCTGACTCAGCGCAGAAGCGTAACCCATGATATCTGTCTGTGATATCTTCGCTTGCATAGCCATACCGGCTACACGGCTAGTAAACTCTGTTATAAATCCAGTATTAGCAGAACTGCTAGCTCCTAGTTCGTTGATAGCCGAACCGGTGGCCAGCATAGCGCCATTAAGGCCCTTGGTCTTATCTTCGCCAAACACCATAGTAAGCTTACCAATCTGATCAATCGCGCCTTCACCCAGATCGTCGCCTAAAGCTACATTAATTTTATCTGCAGCGTCTACAAACCCTACAATATTTTCTTTGCCCTGAATACCAAGTCTACCAGCAGCACCCGCCAATTCATTCAGTTCTTCACGAGGTGTGCGTGTAGTCATTTTTTTAAACTCTTCGTTCATGTCCGCCACCTCGTTTTTGGTTTGGCCGGTGTACTTCATGACGTCAGTCATTGCATCATCCATTTCGGCAAACGACTGTACATACTGGTCAGCCCAACTAACCACGCGGTCTTTAATAGCTAGAATACTTGCCAGTCCTGTGGCAGTATAGCTTATATTTTGCGCAAAGCTTGTGAGCGAAGATTGTGTTTCTGACGCGGCAGATTTCAGTTCTTTCATCCGATTCTTTACTGCATCAAGCTCTCTCTTATACTCGCCAAATTCTTCGGATTTAGGATTGAGGTTATTTAATACTGCGGTCAAATCTTTTGCGCGCTGCCCCAGTTGTGATATTGATAGTTTTGAAAGATTGGCGCTGCGGGTCCATTCTTTCATGCGCATCTCGTTTCTATGCACCTCTGCAGCCTGTTTGCTTAGCGAACTGCTTAATTTATCATACTCTGCGCGCTGCTCTTTAGTCATAGCTTTAAGCCCGTTCTTAGCAAGCTTATCCATGGCGCGACGTGTTTTTTCTAGCTCCCTTTGCCCATCTTTAAGATCTGACTGAAGCTGCTGCAATTGCTGCTGATCGTAATCTGGCTTGACGTTGAAGCGCAAATTAACGGTATCGACTGAAATACTCATATAATAATATCTTTACGTAAATTTACTACGCAAAGATATATATTATAGAGCGGCAACAAAAAGACAAAAAAAATAGACGAAGCTGTTATTCTTCGTCTAAATCATATCATTGGCATTCCTATCGGGCCGTTCCAATTATGATTAGTAAACCACCAACTCTTTTTCTTCGGCTTCCAAGTTTTCTTAGAACCTTCATTGGCAGTGTCGGCCTTTATGATTGCAACTACTGCGCCAAGAACAAATACTACTACAAACATATAGATCATATCTTACTCCTTTCTTCTTTTGTTCACCGCAAAGATCGGCATTATTTCTAATATATGCAAGGGAAAATCCCTATTTTGTAGGATAAAAACCCTATTTTGCAGCATATTCAGCCTTCGCCTGACTTAAAATACCTTGTATCCTCTTTAATTCATCATCACTCATACCAGCAGTTAATCTTCTAACAAGTCTACCATAACCGCCATAACGGTTTTTATTGTACCACTGCACCTTCTTTGGACGGTGGTTCTTTGTTTTCCATACATCATGGTTACCCTGGTCGCTCAGTCGCTTTTTACGTTTTCGCGCCATAACCTCAATCATTCGGCCATAAGTCATAAAACTAATGCCTAACGAGAAATTTCCTTGATGATCCTGGCTTGTATGATAATCTAATGAATCTAACAGTTGGCCAGTATCTATAAGCTTTGCTTTTTCTATGGCATCAGCAAATCGATCCACAAGCCATTCACCATGTTGCGACAGCTCTTCCTGGATAAACAGATTTACTTCTTTATAACTATACTCACTCATGCCTTTGCCAGGAATTAATCATTCCATCTACCATCATCCAGCCAGACCCCACCATCATCCCATACACCATCGGTCAGTACCCAGCGGTTCTCTATGGCGGTATCTGTGATAGTGATAGGATAGCACGTCAACTTCCACTTTTTCTGTCGGCCTTCGGTAGTAATTGTTTCCTCAATATCACGCACCACATAGCGACGGTTGCGGATAACGTACACCTGTCGAGGATCTATCACATTCGGATCGTAGGTTTCAAAAGTGATAGCATGACGTGTATCAATCTCGTATCCACCCTGATAGTAGCTATCATTCAAATCTTTCAGGCGTAACGATCCCTCTGGGCCTAGGATTGCATCTACTATCATTGGATACAGAAGTGCCTGTATTAGAGCATGGTAGGCATCCGTATAGGCTACTGGAGTATTATTCCCTAAAACAGAACCATTATGAAAAGCGCAATACAAATCAATGGCTGCAGCTTCTTTCTTCTCGAAAGATCTGATATCACCCTCAGCGCCCTCAGATTCTGTAGACTCTTCTGTCTGTGCGCTTTCCTCTCCATAGCTTTTATACCCATCGCTAGTACCGATATCAACCACTTCACACCCAACCATACCAAGCCATGCCATAGGTGCTGGCACTATCTTTAGTTCAAGCGTAGAATCTGTATCTTCGCGATCCAAATTACCGTACTGGTTAAGCTCTATCCTAAAAGTATCTGTAGCCGTAGTATTCTGCTGCTGTACTTCGTATTCGCGCGACACCTTTATATAGTAGCGCCCTGTAACTCGATCCTTATACACCTTCTTAAAATCGCTGATGGCAGTATCGATATTTACAAAATCAAACTCTTCGATATCTGCAGCCTCCAAATACCCTTCTGGTAGTTGAACTATCTTGCTCCAGTAACTGTCTGGCATATCGTAGCTTACATCTGATGTAGTAAACTCAGCTTCGCGCGAGTCGTCATCCTGTGACTCCGCCTCATACGCGTCAACTACGTTACGAACAGTAAACTGCCTGGCATTCGCATAGAACTGTGTTTTAAGAAGTATGGCACATGTTTTATTAAGATTGTCAGTAATAAACACTACACCGGTAAGCCGTTCAACCTCTGTCAGGAAATCTTTCACCGTCCAACCAGGTAACATCTTAGCATATTCGGTAGTAAAGATGGTATTCACCAGAAACAAGTTCTTAAACTGAGTATTCTCCAGATGATTCTCTGTTACGGTATACCCTAGTGCTTCCATCAATCGGCGCAACAGCGCACACAGATACGGCTGTGGACGCAGATCAGAGCCAGGAATAATTGTATTACCAGTACGGCGCCCAGCCACAATATGCCCACGGATATATCTATTATAGACGTAACCAGACTGTGAGCGAATAGTAGGCAAGCAAAACTCTACATCCGGGAAGCTATCCGTAGGACTTATTAAGGTAACTATTGTTTCTATCTCACCTAAATCCAACTCCTCGATTTTCTGATCCTGGCCAATGAAGTAATTCAACTCCGATTCTCCAGATACAATCTGGATGGTTACACTCTCCTGAGTCCAACGGGTAATAATTTCGGTACCTCTGGCGTACACATGGCCATCAGTAATCAGTACAGCTGTACGCTTAGTATCCAGTTGATCGGTTTTATTCAGGCGCTGCAGGAATCCATATAGCGTACGGTTAGTGGGATTATCCAGGCGTAGTGTACAGTCGTAGGTGTATTCACCATTCTTGGTAAAGAATGAGTTTTCGCGTTTCACTGTTACAGTAAAATTCTGTGGCAGCGTTACCTCTACACCGGCTATCAGTAATTGCGTCATACCTCTTTGTCTTTAAGCTTGAAGGTTACACTCAGGCCATTAAAACCGCCATAAGTATTATACTCCCACTCCACTACTAAAGGACGCGAATAATCTACTTCGCCCTTATCACATAAACTACCAAAGCCACTATAATTAACCAGCAGTCTTACAATCTCTATCATTAATTGCTGCAACTTAGCGTAGCTCTCAAATTCAGCTTCAGTACCCTGGCGGTCTTCAGGCATTTTCTCCAGTACCATGATTAAACACTCACCCTCACTCTGAAACCAACTACTTTTACTAATTTCGGCGCCAGGGATATTGCCAGCCACTACAATGCCAGCTTTATCCTTCACTAGGTTTACAAGCTGTGTTTCTGTCACAGCCAAACGAATAGTGATATCATCATCTATCTTGGCTTCTGTCTTGGCAGAATTCACCAGTTCTGAAACGAATTGTCTATAATCGTTAATGGGTATCATAGCAGTAACAATGGATTAGCAGTTTGGAAAGAAATCTCAATCTTTGAGCCATGGAAATTACGACGATCGCGACTGAGATTTGATTTGGTAATTACGACATCGTTCCACTGGCCATGCAGTAGCACCTGGGCCTTACGAGCTGTAAGCAGATCCTGCCAGGTATCCACTTCATCCTCGTGGTGTAACTGGCCACTATACAGCGTGTATTCGGAAGTACTTTTTACATCGAACCTCGTACGACGTCCAAACATCATGGCCGTATCATCCTGAGCTTGTGGTTTATCAGTCATATAGCTTGCTACTACTGTCTCCGGCACATCGTAGCGATTCAAAAACCGTACACACACATTATCAGCACATATAGCTGGCAGAATCTTCAGCAACAGCTCGCTACCAATATTCAGAGCCGTACCATCGCCGTAATATTGAGGGAATAACATAGCTGGATCACAGTCAACAGTTGTTACCTGGCCGACATTGCCGATGACAACAGTACGATTGGTACCAACCAATCCGACAGTCACTTGTCCGATAACTGTTACCAGTTTTTGAGTACCAGGATAACACACACCATTACAAGCAGCTGCTAAAACCACCTTCTGTCCCTGTGGATCTCGCGGATTCAGTAGGCGTTGGGCATATAGTGTGGATGTAATATCTGCCTCGCCAGTCATTTTCACGGTGACGGAAGCTTGCGCATTATTTTGAACGCCCACAATCAACTCGCCATAGAGAGCTTGAGTTAATACGTCGGCCAATCCGGATACGCGAATACCACCATCGGTATCGTAATTATAGGTCTCCTTCAGTATTAACTGACTCCCCTTCAACAGCTGCAGCGTACGACTGGTGCTTACACCTGTCAGTATAATATCAGCAGTCTGTGCTGCAAACTTGGTAACAAACGGATTGTTCATACTCGCATGAATTTATGATGTTTGTCGTTATCAGGCATCTGCAGATGCGTAACAGGATCCTTCCCTGCAGCCAGATCTCGCAGCCTCTTCATTTCATTAACCCAGTAACGCTGATCTATCGAGAGCTGCTTCAGGTAAGCATTCAGCTGCTCTATCGATGGAGCGTTTTCAGTGTTACCACCACCATTACTCATAGTTAATTGCATCAAGCCGTAAGGCAGCGCTTGTAACGAGGTACGACGTCCCATCAGCGCGATAGCACCTAATGCAGTAGCCATTTTTGCCGCATAATCTGCAGTGCCGGTATCCGGAAGCTGCTGCAGATTACCAGGAATAAATCCTTCGCCATAAGCCTTTTCGACAAACTGCTGACTCTCCAGCAAAAACGGCAGCAGCTGTATATACAGCCAAGGTGACGGTTCTATACCTGTAAGCCAAGTTAATTCGTCGGCATTACCTATGATTACCTTCTGGATGCGCTGATAGAGCGCAGACTGACGGAAATCCTCGTTACCCATCAGACAGAACACTAGGCGATCAAGCGCGCGATAATATTCTTCCAGATGAGCTCGATCGTCACGAGCCAGCTGCCACTCAAAGGGGCGTGCTTCGTTCTCTTTGTCAATCTTTACCTTGCGGCCAGCGTTTTCGTGACTGATATCGTTCAGTCGATAAAAACGCATAGTAGCCATAAAAGCCACAGCCTGCTGAGCTGCCAGCTTAGCATCACCAGTCAACCCATCGAGCGACTGCATACCCAATATTCGGCAGATATCGGTTTCCACACCTTTTATGGTGTTTTCTATCTTACTAAAATCGTTGTTAGCATAAAACGATCCTGTCAGATTACGTAGGTCTTCAGATGTCGTAATAATCATATTATTTGCCTTTTTTCTCAATTTATTTCTTTTGAAGCCGTTTTAATGCGTAATAATCACTCAACAGCTTCTGCATTACATTCATCAGAGGTGTGTGATCCACATCTTTGGCGGTACCAAACACACCACTCTCCCCAAGAGTATGACAGATCTGTATGAGCGAGCCGGCATTACTACCAGATTTCTTTGTATTATCCGATTTACCAAACAGTGGAGCAAAACAAACTTCCACTCCATCGATGGTGAATACACCGGTAGTCAAGTATTCACAGAAGTAGGCAAACCAGGCATAAATTCCCCACACCTGCCAGCGCTGCATCTGTTCGCCTCGACGCTTTTTGGCGTCGAAATCATCCCAATCGTACGGCTGCAGTCGTAGCTGCTGCAGCTGCTGCATTTTCTTCGTAGCTTCAGGGCGGTACAACAAACCCGCTAATACATTAAGATGTATTTCGTCTGGCTGTTGCTCATATTGCTTCAGAATACCCACGGCCATACGGAACTCGCCAAACATGATATCGGCGCCATGATCCATGGGGCCATGCCAATCACGAACTTTAGGCAATCGGTTCCAGGTAGTCTTATACACCAGCGATATCTGATTACCTTCAGCATGCCATAACCATCCCAAAGTTTTAGCCAGATTGCCCACCAGCAGGATATAGTTCTGGTTGTTTAGCTGCAGCTTAACACCACGGTTCTTCAGCAGCATACGAGCCGTTTCGGTAGTGATATCCAGTTCGGAATATCTACCACCGTGGTTTACAACCTTCTGGCGTATCTTCAGCAGCTCGCGCCAGTCGGCCTCTGTCAACTCATCCCATGTATTGGGAATCTCAATATATCGTTGTTTCATACTACTGCTGGTTTGTCATTCGATCGCCGGCACTCACATTATCCTCTTTCTGGATAGTCTTGTGATAGAAGCCAAAATACAGATCCCGCTTCTCAGGGAAGTTTATACGCAACGCGTCATTCAGAGCTTCGAGTACAATCTGCTCCGGTATCACAGTATCAGCGCCATAGAAGATCTTCAGGGCGTAAAGCATCTGGCTACCAGAATCACTCTTACCATCGATGATGATATTCGAGAGTGAGGGATTAAGGCCCATCGCGCTGGTAGTAGCACTGTCGGCCATCTTCGAGATTGCTTTCTGAGCCTCGATATACTTATCCAGATTCAACTCAATGGGCTCTATTTTCCACGATTGCTCGTGGCCCATTTCATCTACAAAGTCCACGCAGGTAAAGAACTTACCCGCATTTTCCTTACCTGCCATTACATCGGCTATCTGGGTGGTTACCTGGTCACGTAACTGGTTCAGTTTCTTCTCTACTTCAGAATCCTGCCATTCGGGATAATCCTGCTCTATCTGCATACGTTTTTCCTGCCAGTAGGCCTGAGGCTCGTGTACGATGTAAGCAGCAGCTATCACATTGTCGTTAAGAGCTCGCACGATCTCAGGGATATCGTTAGCGTCCTGCATCCATGGAATCGAGCCGTGGAACGAACTTATTGCATAGATATTTCTACCGAATGAGCGTAAGGCGTGATACTGTACTGCAGCTTCATGATTAGCTGGGTGCCACTTATCAAAACGAGGGAAGATCTGCAGCTGTCGCCAGCGCTCCATATCGCCTACCAGGATCTGAGTAATATCTTCCAACTCAGGTGTACGGTTAGGGTCTGGCCACACAAAGCGACAGTCGGCGCTAGGCATACACTTCAAAGAATGGATCCATGCCTTACCTATACGAACACTCTTACCACTCTGGTACAGAGTAAAGTGGCCACCCATGTGTAAGTATTCCAGTAAGGCCTCGCGTACATAACGCTGATAATCCCAGGTATCAAGCCAAGCCTGCACATCAGGATCCTGGATCCATTCCTGTTGTACTTCGTTGTTCTCTACCTTATGACGATACAGCTGCACACCCTGACCGTATATCAGTCCAAGCTTACGCTGAAGAATACCAGGACCGATATTATTCTTCTCCAATAGATCGCGTATCATTCTGGGCATCTGATCATCAGGTCCCCATGGTACCACCATCACACCGGCCACACTCTGAGGATCCTTATCCCAGCTGCGCCCACTTAGATCAAAGAATGAACTAAGCGACTGTTGGTGATAATGGCCACTCATAGCCACAGCGTAGGTACCTACACTGGTATCAACCAGGCCGAACCGGCCAACGCGGTTAACAATCTTTCCGTTTCCCATTTCTCTATCATCCATAACTTTGCTGCAAATATACTATTTATAAGATGTAGTCGAAAGGACATTGCCCATTGGGGTTCAGTCACATTTCCGACAGGTTTCGGGGACTTGCAATCGCAACTCGACTTGAG
>Ga0256405_10003525_pt1 | contig 32016 bp, 27 predicted proteins | sample RumenRJG_02DNA_FD_189096 | JGI IMG/M metagenome (GOLD analysis project Ga0256405, IMG submission 189096) | Bovine rumen microbial communities from Lethbridge, Alberta, Canada - RJG_02 | ecosystem: Host-associated > Mammals > Digestive system > Stomach > Rumen | place: Canada: Alberta...
TATTTCATTTGGACAATATTATCCAAGCAACTCCTTTGTACATAAGTTAGATGCAAGAACGAAGTTCTTATTAACCATTGTTTATATCGTTGCACTATTCTTCATCCCATCTAATGCTGGTAGAGTAGCAGAGGCTTGGTATGGATATTTTGGATACATGATAACCTTTGCTTGTTTGCTCTTAATTATCATACTTGCCAAGGTGCCAGTAACCTCAATTTTGAAGTCTGTTAAAGGTGTTTTATTAATCATCGTAGTCATGGCTTTAATTAACCTTTTTGCTTCAAATACAGGTAAGGTTTTATGGTCTTGGAAGATACTTCATATTACAGATGCTGCAATACATGTAACAATAAAACTAATCTTAAGATTAGTATTGTTAATTATCGGCGTAAGCATTCTTCCTTTAACAACAACTCCAATAGCATTATCAGATGGTATGGAAAGCTTACTTAAACCATTAAAAGTTATTAAGGTTCCTGTACACGATTTAGCCATGATAGTATCCATAGCACTTCGCTTCATTCCAACTCTTTATGAGGAGACTCAAAAGATTATGGCAACACAAAAAGCAAGAGGTGCAGCATTAGATCATGGCAATATTTTCAAGAGAGCAAAAGCATTAATACCAATCCTAATTCCACTCTTTGTTGGATCATTTAGAAGAGCAGATGAACTTGCTTTTGCAATGGATTCAAGATGCTATAACGCAACAGATAAGAGAACAAAATATAGAGTTGCAAAAATGGGTTGGAGAGATGCCTTAGCATTCATATTTATGAATGCATACCTTGTTGCAATTTTGTTAGATAGATATTACTGGGTATTCGAAATGGATAGAATAATATTTGGAGGATGGTTAGGACAATGACACGTTATATGGCCGTAATTTCATATGATGGTACTAACTATGTTGGTTGGCAGAGACAAAAGAATGGTGTCTCCATCCAAGAGATATTAGAAAATGCCATGAAAGAAACATTTGGAACAGATGTAGATTGTACTGCAAGTGGTAGAACAGATGCAGGCGTTCATGCAGAGGGACAAGTGATTCATTTTGAAGTTGAGACTAATATCCCAGCAGACAAAATCCCATTCTCTGTTAACAACCATTTGCCACCAGATATTAGTATGCTTGCCTGCAAGATTGCACCTAAAGGATTCAATGCAAGATTCTCTGCGAAGAGAAAAACATATAGATATTCTATATATTACTCCAGATTCCCACTTCCAATGCTTGAACATACATGCTATAGAAGTAAGGTTCCAATGGATGTAGAATTAATGAAAGAAGCTGCTACAAAATTGGTTGGCACACATGATTTCAAGTGCTTCATGGCAGCTGGTTCAAATATTAAAGATAAGACATATAGAACAATGTATGATGTCTCTGTTGAGAGCAAAGATAACATTGTTACTATCACAGTCACAGGTAATGGATTCTTATACAACATGGTTCGTATCATGGCTGGGACTTTATATTATGTCGGCATCGGTAAACTTACACCAAAAGATGTTGGCAGAATTGTTGCTCAAAAAGATAGAGCACAAGCAGGAAAGACTCTTCCAGCAAAGGGTTTGTGCTTACTTTCTGTTGAGTACGACGAAGACGAACAACAACCTGAGCAACAAGACTAAGATTCATTATCTTCAAAAATAATGAATAGTTTGTAAATTGACATTCTCAAATCTTTCTATTACAATTTTCAATATGTTAACATTAAAGCTAGTTACAGATAAAAACGAAATAAGTAATCTTTACAAGGATTTTTCCATTGAAGATAATGCAAATGGAGTCCATTTTCTTTTTTTAGATGATGAAAAACCAGTTGGATTTGTAAGGTTTATTCTAAAAGATAATTACGCTTTAATAGATAAAATCTATTATGTAGATGGAGTTGAAGAGGGAGATAAGGATTTCTTCCTAAGAAGCACTCTCTTTAAATTCCAAGATGCATCAATATTATTAAAACTTGAGGGAGATCAAAAAGATTTCTATAAGTTCGGATTCGTATACGAAGATGGATATACACAAATCTGGTCTCCAAACATAAATTTACATGGAGGTTGCTCTTCACATAATTAGAGCAAATACAAAATGGAAGAGATTAAATCAAAGAATTTTATCGAAGAAATCATTGATGAAGAACTTTCTGAAGGCAAAGTTTCTGCAATTCATACAAGATTTCCACCAGAACCAAACGGATACTTACATATTGGTCATGCAAAGGCCATATGCATTAACTTCGGTTTGAAAGAAACATACAATGGCAAATGTAACCTTCGTTTCGACGATACAAACCCAGTTAAAGAAGATATTGAATACATGGATTCAATAAAAGAAGACATCCAATGGTTAGGATTCCAATGGGATGAATTAAGATATGCATCAGATTACTTCCAAAAGATGTATGAATGTGCTGTTAAATTAATTAAAGATGGCAAGGCATACGTAGACGATTCAACAGCAGATGAAATAAAGGATTCAAGAGGAGACTTATATAAGCCAGGTATTGAAAGTCCATATAGAAATCGTAGCATAGAGGAAAACTTAGACTTATTCGAACGTATGAAGAAAGGTGAGTTCGAAAATGGTGCTAGAGTTTTAAGAGCAAAGATAGATATGGCTTCTAACAATATCAATATGAGAGACCCAGTCATTTATAGAATTTCTCATAGCACACATCCACATACAGGCGATGCATGGTGCATATACCCAATGTACGATTTCGCACATCCAATTGAAGATGCTATTGAAGGAATTACTCATTCATGTTGTTCTCTTGAATTTGAAGACCATAGACCACTTTATAACTGGGTAGTAGAGAACACAGGTTTCCCAGATCCATTACCAAGACAAATTGAATTTGCAAGATTAAACATGACACACACAGTTATGTCTAAAAGATTCTTAAAACGCTTAGTAGATGATGGTGTTGTTTGGGGCTGGAATGACCCAAGATTAAGTACACTTTCTGGTATGAGAGAAAGAGGTTATCCACCAGAAGCAATTAGAGACTTCTGTTCAAGAATTGGCGTAGCCAAAGCTGTGTCTGAAGTAGATATTGCAATGCTCGAACATTGCGTAAGAGAGAACTTAAATGAAAACGCAACAAGAGCTATGGTTGTAACTAAACCAATCAAGCTTGTTATAGACAATTATCCAGATGGAAAGAGCGAACTTGTTGAGGTAGATAATAACCCACAAAAGCCAGAAGAGGGAAAGCACACATGCACATTCTCTAAAGAACTTTACATCGAAGAAGAAGACTTCATGTTGAACCCACCACCAAAGTATTTCAGAATGCAAGTTGGCGGTATCGTAAGATTAAAGGGAGCATATATTGTTGAGTGTACAAGTGCAGATGTAGATGCAGATGGAAACGTAACATGTGTTCATGCAAACTACCTTGAAGGCACAAAATCTGGTGAACCAAATTCCAACATGAAAGTTAAAGGAACTATCCACTGGGTTAATGCAAACGACTGTGATGATGTAACTCTAAACATGTTCGATTACCTCATCCTAGATGGAGATGGAGACTTTATGGATAGACTAAATCCTAACTCATTAGTAGTGCTTAAAGGTAAGGCAGAAAAGTTCCTTTCAACTACTGCAGTTGGCACAAGATTCCAATTTATGAGAGAAGGATATTTCATCAAAGCAAAGGGTGAAAACACATATCATTCAATCGTTCCATTGAAAGATTCATTCAAAATTTCATAGTAAAAACATCAATTTTTATACCACAGAATCGGCACCTAAAAAGGCCGATTTTGTTTATACAATAAGAACTACTTGATTTTTCAAGTTTCTTATTGTTTTTTTCTCCTCGCGTTATTATAATAAAATAAGTTAATCTATAGTAAGATGGAGGAGTCTAATGTTTCTTTGTAAAGTTTGCGGTAGTCCGGTTTCACCAGGAATGGCATTTTGTCCAAACTGTGGAGCAGACGTTGTAAGAACCTATGAAGCTAAGTGTCCTAAGTGTGGAAGTATGAATCCAGCAGGCAGCAGGTTCTGTGCAACATGCGGTAATATTTTAGAGGTTATGAGAAAACCTCGTTGTGCAATTTGTGGTGCAGAAAATATGCCAGGATCTAAGTATTGTGTATCCTGTGGTGCACCAATAGTTCCAGATGAAGACACACACTCCGATGATGATTACGTAGCACTCCAAAAGAAGAAACAAAGCTTAGATATCCTCGAAAAAGAAAGACTCGAACAAATAGATAAAGAAGTTGCTGAAAAGAAAGCAAAAATAGATCAAGCAAGAGATGATCTAATGAACGAACTTCAAGGCCTAGTAAAAGATGCAAAAGATGAGCTCGCAAAGAAAGCAGTTCTCCTTAATGACTATAGAGAAAAATTAAATGAATTAGGCCCAGAAGATATCACACAATTAAAGAAAATTTCTACAGCATTAAAATCATACGCAATCTATTATTCAGATCCAAGCACAACTGTTTCAGATGATGCATATGATGGTGAGGTTTATGTATGTCCAGTTTGTGGCACAATTAATCCTGCAGATATACCTGCATGTACACACTGTGGACGTAGTAAGGCAAGAAGTATCATTCTTCTCAAGAAGGGCAAAATTGCACAAGCAAGTCCTGTTAAGAGAGAAATAGATATTATTCCAGCACCACAAGCAGATTTAACAGCAGAACCACATCCATCATTTGAAGAATATTCTGCAGGAAAGGAAGAACCAATTCCTGTTAAGAGCAATGTAGAAAACATTGCTGCAAAAGATCCAAATGTTCAAAACTTCAATAGAAATATGCCATATGGTGCACCAGGTGTTGCTCCTCAATACCCACAATATCAAGGACAACAACCAGGAGGTTATGCATTCTATGGCAGAGGTGTAGGAGACCCATATCAAATGCCTCCAATTTTACAACCAGTTGCTTTCGTTCCATATGTCACACAAGAGCAACCTCTTATGCAATACACACCTCAAGATAGCATGACACCACAACAAAATATTGTTGCAGGTCCAGTAGAAATGAGAAAAGTCCCAGATGGTTCTGGCAAGAGAGAAATAAATAAAGACGATAACGAAATATAGTAAATGGATAGACAATACGATCCAAACACCGATCCTTCGGTCATAGTGCCTGTAGATGAAAATGGATTAAGGCTTGCACCTAATCCAGTAACTAAGTCTGATGCAAAAATCCTTCCAAAGGCAGTACAACCTTTTGAGTTTCAACCAAAACTTAGACCAATAGGTTCAACTGGCGCAACAGAATCTACAGTAGATGACTTCCAACCAAAGAAGAGGGATGTAAGCAAAAGAGCTACAAGAACAAAGAGAACCAAAAATATTATTTGTGGTATCTTTATGTTGTTGTTTACAGCAGCCGCAGTTCTTCCTTATATTTTCGGCGTGTTTAATCTAAAGATTACAAATCCTATTATTTTATCCTTTACACAATTCGATGTCTTTGGGCACTTAATAACCCTTATAAAGGGTTGTATAGGTGCAGACAAGAGCACATTGATTTCAAATTTACTCCATATGGTTCCTTATGCAATCTTGCTTATAGGAATAATTGGACTAGCTGCTAATGTCATTAAAGCATTAATAGGAATATTTGGAGCAAAGAGACCTATGAAATATGCACTTAGTGCATTAATATATCTCCTTTCAACAATCATAATATTCATTATGGCATTGGTGGGAGTAAGTAGAGTTGGCATTGAAAAGATAGATTTCATGAACGACTTTGTCTACGGATATAGAACTTCAGAATATGTCACAATGCTTGGCGTCGCAATTATTTACTTTATAATTGCAGCAATTATCAAGATAGCAAACCCAGAGAAATCTGGTTATTTAAAATATGATGCATAGCATCAAAAAGGTAAAGATATGGCAAAGAAGAACAAGAAAAAAGAAGAACTAAGGCTTAAAGAGCTAGAAGAACAACAAAGAAAATCTCAGGAGATTGAAACTGAAGCTTATTCAGAGGCAACTCCAGACCCGGGTATGGAAACTACTTTTACAAAAGTAGTTGGAACTGGTGGTCCTGTACCAATCGTTGCACCTAAGCATACAACTGTACAATTACAACCAATCATTGTACCACTTGCAGTTGTTCCTTATATGTCATCAGATTCGGATATTCTTAAGACAGAAGGAAAACCAGGTGAACCATCATATCAAACAGGTTCAGAGGGTGGATTCTCAACCGAATTCAAGAAGGTTGAATCTCATGATGTTGCTAAAAGCAACAAAAAGGCGAAAGTTAGAAAGCGTCTATTCTCATTGTTCTCATTTATCTTTGCTGCAATTGGTGTTCTTTACTTTGTACTTATTCATTTCAAACCAGAATTATTCTCATTCATGGGAAGCAATGCAATAGATCCAATAGGATGGCTTGTACATTGGATCAAGGGAGACTTGTCTTCTTACGTAGATTATGCAGCAAGAGGAATCACAACAATGGATATGAAGGTATACATTATCATGTTCTTGCTTTCATTGGTGGGATTTGTTTTCGCAACATTCTTCAATTTCATTGGATTGATTTTTGGAAAATATCCAGGCGGATTCTATGTATCTATGATGCTCCTATCTTTCGGTGCAACATTAATTGCATTAATTATGAATCTTGTTAAGTCTACATTCTCAATGACAAACGATGCAGCAATGATATTCTTAGTAGCATTATCATTCTTTGATATGATACTTTGTATCGTCTTTGCAACTATACATCGTAGGAAAGAGAATCAGTACGAGGATGAAATAGAAAAGTCTTCTCAATTAATTTAAAATGAGCTTCAATTTTATCTCATTTGCTAGCGGTTCTAAAGGCAATTGTTCTATGGTGTTTACAGAAAACACCGCTATTGTCATAGATGCTGGAATTAGTTTAAAAAAACTAACCCAGGAACTTAAGAACCTTGGCAAGTGCATTGAAGATGTTAAAGGTGTAGTGGTTACTCACGAACATTCAGATCACGTTGCAAACATTTGTAAATATGGTATGTATGTCCCAGTCTATGCCCATTTAGATACCCACGTTGAATTATTCACTAGATATGACTATGTAGAGCAAATGGGAGAAGTGGATGATTTCATGGAAGGCTTTACTATTGGTGATATTGAAGTTAAACCATTTGAAATTCCTCATGATGCCAATGCCCCAGTTGGATATTCATTTTTTGCCGAAGGCAAGCAAATTAGTATCGCAACAGATATGGGTGAAATTAGAAGTAATGTTTTCCAAAGCATAAAGAATAGCAATGTTTTATTGCTAGAGGCCAATCATGATTTAAATATGCTAATACATGGTCCATATCCAGCATGGCTCAAAAAGAGAGTAAAAGGTAGTCATGGACACTTATCTAATATAGATTCAGCAAAGATGGCTTGCATGATAAAAAGAGAGTCCAATAATCTTCATGATTTAATACTTGGACATATATCACAAGAAAACAATATACCAGAGCTTGCTCTTAATACTGTAAAGGGTGAGTTAGAAAAAGAAGGATTACTAGGAGATACTATAGTATCTGTAGCATCACAGCATACTCCAACAAAGGTGTTTGAAGCATAATGAGAAGACAATTACAATTAAGTGAAAGTGGAATTATTTTTGTGTTCGGAATAGTTATAGCTTCCGTACTTCAAAATGTATTTTCATATGCATTATCTGGAGTTGGATCCTTTGGTGGTATGTCTATTGCAACATGGGTTGCTTATCCACTTGGCACACTTTCATTCTTTTTAACAGCCTTCATTTATACTAAGGTTAGAAAGTGTGATTTCTTGTATATTACAAGAACAGCGAATAAACCAAGAGCAGTATCTTTCATTTTATTGCCAATTATTGCTGTATTAACCGTTGTAGCCTTCTATCCGCTCACTTCCATGTTTATTAGATTCTTATCCTTTATAGGATACAATGGTGGAGTAAGCGCGCCTACAGACTACACACCAGCTGTATTTGTTGTTGCAGTTATCATAATGGCTATATTCCCAGCAATAGGTGAAGAGTATTTCATGAGAGGTGCCATTTATAATGGTATTGCAACTCGTGGTGCTTGGTTTGGTATAACCATGACAGCATTACTCTTTATGTTAATGCATGCAAATCCATACCAAACAATTTATCAATTCGGACTTGGTTTGGTTTTGGTATTTGTGTTCATAATTGCAGATTCAATCTGGGCAAGTGTAATAGTGCACTTCTTAAACAATCTCATTAGTTTGGTCGTTACAGCATATATACCTGCAATTAACAATTTTGAGTTTGGTAGTCTATGGCCACTTTATGACATTCTTTTATTCATAGGTGGCACAATAGTTCTTATTTTCGTTCTTTATTTCTTCTATAGATTATCTCACTCAGGAAAGAAAGATAATGGCGGTGAATACAAGATTGTAACTGACGATTTTACCATTACCGCAAAATCAGATAAACCAACAAAATCTAATCCAATATCAGATGCATTTAAATTCTTCTTCTCACTATTCACAAAGAAAGGATGGCAAGATCTAAATAACAAGTTATTTAACATATCCAAAGTTGAATATGTAGGAAAGAAACCATTCTCACAAGAAATTGGATTCTGGCTTGCATTAATTGTCGCCATAATTCAATGGGTCGTTATTTTCATAATGGGGATGATACGATGAAAAGAAGCACATCTGTATTCATCATATATTTTGGCGTTATTATTTGTACGCTTCTTTTAAGGGTTGCATTTAACTTAGGATTTGCAAGTGGTTCCGAAATGGAGAGTGAGTTTGCTTGGACTATATTAGGACAAGTTGGCATATTCGGCATCATGCCATTTACACTTTATTTTATAACCAACAAGAAGGGGAATATGTTGGAGGTCGGTTCTGTCTTTAAAGATTTTGGATTTAAAAAGACAAGCGGAGAAAACATAGCACTTACTATCCCAATTACAATCTTATTAATGTTCATAGTAACTTGTGTTGTAACATTCTATTCCATCTTCTTGAAAATGATTGGTTATACTAAGTCTCAATCCGATGTAGATTATTACAATATAGGTATCCTATTTGAACAAATATTACTTGTTGCTATACTGCCAGCTTTCTTTGAAGAGTTTGCACACAGAGGTTTATTATTTGCAGGATTAAAAGATGCAACAAGCAAGCCTGTAATACTTATAGTATTAAGTTCTGTATTATTTGCTCTAATGCACCAAAATGTACAACAAGTATTATATACTTGCATAGCTGGTTCTGTTATGGGATTAGTTACATATTATTCAGGCTCCATTTGGTGTGGTATTTCAGTGCACTTTATAAATAATGTTTTATACATTTTTGAGGATTTCTTATATCAAAAGTCTTCATTATTCAATGAGGTATACACTAGAATATTTGATATGCTTACAGGCACATTATTTGGTTTGATGATAGGCTTTACTATGTTTGCTGGATCTATTGTAGCAATTGTATTTATGTTGCGCCGCATGAGAAGCACAGGAAAAGAAAAAGGTGTATTATTAGAAAAGGACAGCACTAAGAAATTTACAGCAATAGATATAGCTGTAATAACATCAACTATATTAGTTGGAGCAGCGGCCACTATATTATCACTTGTATGGGGGATTATGAGATGAAAATAAATATTGTTGCAGTAGGAAAGATTAAAGAGAATTACTTTGTAGATGCATGCAAAGAATATTTAAAGAGACTTTCAAGATTTGATGTTGTCTCTATTATAGAAGTCCCTGAAGCCCCTCAGGGCAAGAGTATAGATGAACAATGTAAAATAGAGGGAGAGAGTATCTTATCTAAAGCACGGGGCTATATAATAGCCATGGACATAGAAGGAAAGAAACTATCCTCCAATGATCTTGCAAAATTATTAGATACCAAAAAGACAGAGGGAGTATCTGAAATATCTTTTGTAATAGGTGGATCCAACGGATTATCCCAAGAGGTTAAAGATAAGGTAGATATGAAGATATCATTTTCAGATATGACATTCCCACATCAATTATTTAGAGTTATGTTGCTCGAACAAATTTATAGAGCAGAAACTATTTTAAATCATATCCCATATCATAAATAAAAGCCCCAGCAAAGCTGAGGCTTAAATATTAATATTTAAAGTAATTAGTCGTCGTCTTCGTCTACGATGCCTTTGATTTCCTTTTCTTTCTTTGTTTTGCCTGTAAAGATACAAGCAAGTAAGAATGATAAGAAAGAAAGACCAACAATGCCATACATAATGTAATCCTTGTTTGCAATGATTGCCTTTAAGTAATCTAAGAATGATAAACCATCACCATATATGCCAGCTAAGAATGCGATTACGAAGAATGCAACAGCAAATGCTAACATAAAGATACCAAAGATAACATTGAATGCTTTTGCAGCACCATTGTATTTGCCAACAATCAATACTAATAAATTAGTAATAAATGTTAATCCAGCAAATAAGAATATTACTATAGAAGAAACATTGTAAACTAAAGCAATAATAACTGTCATCATGCTTTCGCCGCCTGCAATAGCATCTTTATATGGTTGAATGAATCCACTGAAGTTTGTAATAATTTCTTTTATTGTTTGAATTGGGTTGAACAATGAAACATAAGGTGCAATTGCTGGGATCTTGTCTTGTACGAAAGATAAAACAGCAGCTGCGATGAATAACAAACTGAATATAAATAGTACGGCAGCTTTTCCACGTCCGTATGACTTTCTCTTTTGTGCGTTCTTTGCAGACTTTTCAACTGCTTTTTGTTCTGCACCAGTTTGAGGTGTTCCTACACCAACTTGAATATCACTGTAACCTTGTTGGTTAGGATTTTCATAAGAATAGGTAGGTGCTGGTGATGCTACGACTGCAGTGTTTGGAATCTTAACACTAATAGTTACACCACAGTTTGGGCATCTGATACGATGCTTATAGCCTTGTGGTAGGTTTGCAAGATTTCTTGGTGGCTCAAAACTAATTTCGGCTCTACAACTTGGACATCTTGTGTACATGTAAATAATCTCCCTTAAAATAATTTCAGTATCAAATATTATACACCTGTGCATATATAAAGTCAATTATGTGTAGGTGGGTATTGCTCTTGAATTTTTTAATTCAATAGCACTATTGAAGAAAATGGTTAATTTGAGTAGAATAGAACTATGAAAAAACAAAGGCTGATTTATTTAATCTTAATATTGGCTATTTGCTTAGCTCTTTTAACTGGTTGTACTGTAATCCGTGGTGATAAAGGAGATGCAACAGAACCAGGAGATGAAGAGACTATTGGTGTAGTTACTATAGTAATTGATGAAAAGGAAATAACAAAACCTGCTCAATATGATAGTCTACATGCTTTATTAATTGAGCTTAAAAACAATGGTGAAATCAGCAGATATAACTATGGTTATAACGGAGATAAAGTATATCCAATCGCCATAGATAAATATGAAGATTATGTAGATGGCAATCTTTTGATATACCACAATATCGAAGATACCACGTTGTATACAACGAATAATATGATGAGAATAGACGGAGTTACCTTTAGATGTTCCATCGTTGGTTTGAATGAATTACCTGCAAAAGCAGGTGTAAAATATTTAATTGTTTGCGAATAATTACTCGAAAGTTTTGACTAAGTATAATTAAATATTATACTATTTATAATCATGAAAAAGGACAGAGTATATTATCCAATAGATTCTGGAGCATTGTTTTATCCAGTAATTCGTTCTAAAAAAAGTGAGAGCGTTTTTACTTTTACTTTGCTTATGTTGGATGATGTAGATCCTGAAAAATTATCTTTAGCAGTTGAAGAAGCTCTAAAGCGTTTCCCAACAATGGGAGTTAGATTAAGAGCTGGTTATTCAAGACATTACTTTGAACACAACACTCTTCCTTTGCCAATAAAAGAGTATGATGGCAAGATTCTTGCACCAATTAACAGAAGAAAAAACAACTATCACAATATAAGGATTTCTTATATTGGAAAGAAGATAGTTTTTGATTTCTTCCATGCTGTTACGGATGCAAATGGAGCGCTTAGATTTATTAAAAATGTATGTTTTGAATATGCTCGTATGCTTGGAAAAGATGTGTCTGATATTAAAGATGTAGATATTAATTTAAGAGAATCAGATGGCGAAATAGAAGACTCTTTCTTGAAATATTATAAAAAGACCAAATTCAGTATGGACGATGTAAAAGCTCTAATTGGACAAAAACCAATTACTATTGGTGGTATTCCAAGTAAGAATAGTATTTCATGTAGAGAATTAGTTGCAAAAGAAGTAATAGATCTTGCTAGATCTAAAAATACCACAGTAACTGCTCTTCTTGGTGGCATATTAGCTTATTCAATTATTAAGACAAGAGAAAAAATAGATGGAAAGAAAAGCATTATTTTAATGATACCTGTAGATTACAGAAGAATATTCCCATCTGTTTCTATGAGAAACTTTGTTTTCTTTATAAGAATTTGCATTAAACCACAACAATGGTACACATTGAATGATTATATTACCATGGTCCATGATCAAATGGTTGAGGCTACAAAGAAAGAGAATTTACAAAAAGATTTGTCTACTGTAGTTAAAGGTGGCAAGAGCTTTATCTTAAAAATATGTCCATTATTTTTAAAAATGGCAGTTGCTAAATTTTCTAGGTTGTTTTTAAAAACAAGACAAACTATAATATTTAGTAATCTTGGAAAGGTAGACATAGACAAGAGATTGGATGTAGACAAAATAATGTTCAATCTAAATGTCTCGAAAAATGCCACAACCAATTTAGCATCCATTTCTACAAACGGAGAGATGGTACTTGCTTTCTCCAAGTCTGTTTCAGACGATATGGTAGAAAATAAAGTGTTCAATATGATAGAATCTCTTGGATGCGATGTAAAATATATTGAAAAATTTCAAAATGAGGATATAAACAATGATTAACTCGGAAACATTAAGACAATTATACCTAGACTTCTTTAAGAGTAAAGGACATGCTGTGATACCAACAGCTTCTCTTATTCCAGAAAATGATCCAACAGTTTTATTCACAACTGCTGGTATGCACCCATTAGTTCCATATCTTTTGGGTGAAAAACATCCTGCTGGAACAAGATTAACAGATGTCCAAATCTGCGTTAGAACAGGAGATATAGACGAAGTCGGTGATGAATCACACTGCACATTCTTCGAAATGCTCGGTAACTGGTCTTTAGGAGATTATTTCAAAAAGGAAAGTATTGCATGGTCTTATGAATTCTTAACAAAGGTTTTAAACATTGATGTATCCAAATTAAATGTAAGTGTTTTTGCAGGAGATGATTCTTGTCCAAGAGATGATGAAAGTGCAAATATTTGGCGTTCATTAGGACTTAAGGATGAGCAAATATTCTTCTTGCCAAAAGAGAATAACTGGTGGGGACCAGCTGGACAAACTGGACCATGTGGACCAGATACAGAAATGTTCATAGATACAGGCAAGGATAAGTGTTCAGAAGACTGTTCACCAGCATGTTCTTGTGGTAAATATCTTGAAATTTGGAATAATGTTTTCATGCAATATTTCAAGGATGCAGATGGCAAATTAACCCCAATGGAACACAAGAATGTGGATACCGGGATGGGCCTTGAAAGAACACTTTGTATAGTCAATGGATACAAGTCTGTTTATGAAACAGATTTATTATCTTTTGCTATAGCAAAACTTGAAGAATTATCTGGTAAAAAGTATGGCGAAAATGATGATGATACAAAGGCTATGAGAATCATTGCAGACCATACAAGAACAGCTACATTCTTGCTCGGAGATGTTAAGGCAATTTCTCCATCTAATGTAGACCAAGGTTATGTATTACGTAGACTTATTCGTAGAGCAGTTAGATACTGCAGAGTACTTGGAATAGATGGTTCAGCTTTAATTGAAATCGCAAAGCTTTATATTGAAAAATACAAAGGCATTTATACAAACATTGGTAACAATGCACAAAGAATTGAAGATGAACTTAGAGCAGAACAAGAAAAGTTTGGAAAGACAATAGAACAAGGTATTAATGAGTTCGAAAAGGTAGTTAAATATATACCTACAAAAACTATTCCTGGAAAGACAGCATTTAGACTTTATGATACCTTTGGTTTCCCACTTGAAATGACTATTGAATTAGCTAAAGAAAAAGGCTTTGATGTAGATGTTCAAGGATATGAAGAAGCATTCAAGAAACACCAAGAAATCTCTAAGGCAGGAGCAGAACAAAAGTTCAAGGGTGGACTTGCAGATACAGGTGAGGTAACAGCAAGATTACATACTGCAACACACCTTTTAAATGCTGCACTTAAAATTGTATTACAAGATAATACAATTAACCAAAGAGGAAGTAACATCACTCCAGAAAGACTTCGTTTCGACTTCTCATTCGGCAGACCAATGACTCCAGAAGAGATTCAAGCAGTTGAAGATTTGGTAAACGAAGAAATTGCAAAGAACCAAGATGTTAAACTTGAGGAAATGAGCGTAGCAGATGCTAAAGCACAAGGTGCAGTTGGTGTCTTTGATAATAAATATGGCGAAGTAGTTAAGGTATACACAGTTGGTATTTCTAAAGAAATATGCGGTGGACCACATGCAAAGAATACATCTGAATTAGGACACTTCAAGATTGTTAAAGAACAATCTTCATCCGCAGGTGTTAGACGTATTAAGGCAATATTGGAAGAAAAGAAATGAGATTGTTTGATTCACACGTACATACTATAAATAGTCCAGATGGACATGATACTATAATATCATTATTAGAGGATGCTAAGAATAGAAACTTCTATTATTTAGCAACAACAGATCATTTAGATCTGGATTTAAAAGTATGTAAAGAAAATAAAACACCAGTTGCTTGGAGCCACATAGATTTAGATAAATATTATTCCGAATGGAAGGAAGCCGCAAAGGATGCAGGAGATGTTAAATTTAGATTCGGAATTGAAGCTGGATACGATAAAGGCGCAAATGAAGCATATATCGAAACATTCAAAAAGTATCCTTTTGATGTAGTAATTAATTCTGTACACTTTGTAGACCACTGGGATGTATATTTCTTAAACCCATTTATCTTTAAATCCAAAAAGAGAATATATAGACATTATCTTGAAAAGATACTAGAGAGCTTAGATGCTCCATATCAATATGATATTGTTGGACATATCGGTTATGTCACAAGAAATGCACCATATAAAGATAAATCTTTACGCCTTGCAGATTTTGAAGATTTAATTAATGCAATTTTAAAGAAAATCATTGAAAAAGATAAGGCATTAGAAATCAATACACATCATGGAATTTTACCAACAGAAGAGATTCTTCAAAGATATTATGACCTTGGTGGTAGACGAATTAGCTTTGGTTCAGATACACATAGATTTGAACTTGGAAAGGATTTAGATGTTGTAATGGCTCTTGCAAAAAAGATAGGGTTCACACACTTTTCTGTATACACAAATCATATTCCAGAAGAGATTGAAATTCCTTAAAATAAGTGAATAGATTATTGAAAAGTTGATAAGTAAGTATACCGGTAAAATAAGCATTCTATCGGTATATTTTTTTATTATTTTATGCAAAAACTGGATTTTAAGCGTGTCTAATTAAAAAAAATTGAAAAATAGTTGTTTTTAGTTTTACTTTATATTTTTTTATCTATATAATAAGTTCAATTTGTAAAAATATTAAAACTTTTTAGAGGTATAAAATGGCAAAGAAATTATCCAGCGTTGAAATGCAACAAAAGATGGATATTCAAAAATGGTTAGATTCTGAAACAAACCATATGGATATGTGTGGCCACTATGAATATTGTGGTTACTGCAACAAGTATGAGGCAACTCCATGTGCAAATGCATATGATCGTTTAATGGCAGAAAAGAACAGCAAAGTTTCTTCTTCTTTTGCAAATAAGAAATTCGATTTAGACAAAGTTATGCAAAAGAAAGCAAATAGAAAAGGCTTAACATTCGTAGAGAAATATACATTATCAGATGATATTATCAAAGAACGTTATGCAATCATGAAAGAAGCTCTCTTAACACCAGTAAAGGGTAAAGCACCAATCAAGAGCCGTATTTCAAAACAATGTGATACATACAGAAGAGATGGTGAAATCGTTGCTAAAATTACAATTTTAGGAAGCTCACTTCGTATCAACTTAAACATTGATCCAAAGGATCCACAATTCTGCGATGGAAAAACACCACACTATTCAACAGGTCACAAACATGTCTATTCAATGGTTCCATTCCAATTCAAGGTAAATTCAAAACTTGGATTAAAGAGAGCACTTCAATTAATAGACTTCATCAAAAACAACTAATAAAAAAAGAAAGGATCCAAACTGGATCCTTTTTTAATACTTATTCCTCTTTGCCATCAGCATATTCATCTCTTTTCTTTTCTCTATCTTTTTGAATAGCATTGATTTCTTCCAACTTATTTTGGGCTTCTTGTAATTCTTTTTTATTTGGTATTGGAAGATTGATTTCAAATATCGTTCCTTTTCCTTCAATACCATGACAGGAGATGTTTCCACCATGTTCTTCTATTGTGGATTTAGCTATAGCTAAACCAAGACCGAAACTGCTATTTTCAACATCAGAAGATCTTGCACCGTCTACTCTATAGAATCTATCAAATACATGCTTCGCATTTTCCTCGGAAATTACTTCGCCTGTGTTCATGACAGATAGATGTGCAACCTTTTTATCTGCAGTTAAATCAAGTGTGATTTGTCCGCCTTTATTTCCAGAATATTTAACAGCATTATCTAATAGAATCAATATAACTCTTGATATTGTATCTTTATCTCCAAGTATGGTGATTTGTGGTTGGATATTGCTATCAAAGGCTATGCCTTTCTCAAAACAAACCACCTCATAATCTAAGCATTGTCCTTCAACAATTCTAGATAAATCAAGTGGTACATGAAGAAGTTTCGTACTATCTAATTTACTGAGTTCAAGCATTCCACGAATAAGTGAATTCATTCTAGTTACTTGGTTGTCTATAGACTCAATCCATTTCTCGTTTTCTTCAATAGTTGTCTCTGGTTCAGACTTTAGAACTGCTAAGTTTGTAGAAATAACAGTTAAAGGAGTTTTTAATTCGTGAGATGCATTTGCTGTAAGTTCTTTTTGTTTTTCAAAAGCATCACCAACTGGTTTTAGTGCAACTTTAGTTAAGAAGAATGCAAGTATGCCGATGATTAAAACTGTAACAAAGTGTCCAGTTACACAGATAATGGACATATTAACTAATTGAGAATGATTAGATGTTACATCTTTAATAGCATAATCGGTTACGCCATTGTCTTGTGTCTTAGATGCAACTACAAAGTAGTTGTTATCCACTTGGAACTCACCATTTTCAACATCTAGTGCATCTTCAATAATCTCAAGTTGGATGTCACTTGAGTATATATTGATTTGCATGTTCTTTAATATAGTTGTTCCATCATCTAATACACAAAGCATAATGCATCTTTCAGATTCAGGTGTACCTAGCATTGGAATTTTTGGAGCATTTTCATCAGGTGGGGTGTTGGTGTCATTGAAGAATGAGTTAACATTTAATGCACTCTCTAGAATGTTTTCTGTGTCTTTAGACATAAGCAAAGCTTGTGTTCCAATTACAGCACCAAAGACTAAAGCAAAGAATACCCAAGCAATTATTGTAATAATGATGGTTAGTCTTATTCTTGTTGCTTTTATAGCATCTGTTGAAGTTTTAATATGCTTAAAGTTAATCATTCTTTTGGATCTTGTAGCCTACTCCACGTAGGGATTCTATTGAAAAGTTTGCTTCAATGTGAGCAAGTTTCTTTCTTAAGAAAGAAATATATACTTCTAAATTGTTTGATTCAAATTCATTATCTAAGCCCCAAACCTTCATAATCATATCCTCTTTGCTTGCAACAAAATTTGGATATTCAAAGAAGTATCTGGCTATTTCAAATTCTTTTCCGGAGAGTGTTAAAGATGCTTTATCTGTTGAGATTTCATGAGTTGTTAAATCCAATGTTACATTTCCACATGTGAGTTTGTTATCTGATACAAACTTACCTCTACGTCTTAATAGTGCACGGACTCTTGCAACAAGATGGTCATAATTAAATGGTTTTGTAACATAGTCATCTGCACCGTAATCTAATCCTGCAATCTTGTTTTCATCATCTGCGAGAGCAGTTAACATTAGTATTGGTGTTTCAATGCCTTTTCTACGTAATTTTTGAAGCACTTCAAAACCATTCATCTTTGGCATCATTACATCTAAGATAATTAAATCATAGATTTTTGTCATGCCATAGTTGTAACCATCAGATCCATCATAAACAGAATCTACTTCATATCCATCTTTTTCAAGCATTTTGGCAAGAGCTCTGTTCAATTCCTTTTCATCTTCAACTAGTAAAATTCTCATATATTCTCCGGGTATATTAATTATGATATTTTTATAATATTATACAATGATTAAAAAAACATTAAAAGTTATCTATTTATTATTTAGGGCAAATGAGATATACTATTATCAAATAATATTTACTATTATTTTGTATAATAGATACTATGACGATGGCTTGGAACATAAATAAAAACTTAATATTTAGACTTGCTATAGCATTCATTTTGATTATGTGTGCTATTGCAATTATTTTTAGTTGTTCTGATGCACATAACATAGCATACGCGGGCGAGTTTGATGTTGTTATCAACATCACAGACTCTAATTTAAATGCCGAATACACCATTGGAGAAAACAAATTATTTGTTGATTTGGAAATAGAATTCCATGAGTTTACTCCAGCAACATCTCACTATGATTATTACTTCTATATAAAGGAAGAAGGCGGCGAATATCCTACAAATCCAACTTATTCTGATTCTATTTTCGGTATAAGATCATATTATTTCGGAGATGCAATGGATCTTGGCAATTATACTCTTAAGATTGTAGTTGTTGGTGTTTATGCAGATGAAAGCTACCAAGGCGTAAGAGAAGTTAATTTCTCAGTTAGCAAGGCAACTCTTCCAATCGAGGCTACAACCTTTGAAAGAGAAAGAATAGTATATGGCGAACCAATTAGTGCAGCACATGATTTATCTAATTCCTATGGCACCTTTACATATAACTCAGATGTAGATACATCTGTAGTAAAGACCCCAGGTGTTTATCAATTCTACGGAACATTCACACCATTCTCAGATAACTATCGTGTTGCAAACAATGTTTGCAAAGAAATCGAAGTTACAAAGAGACCAATAAGAGTTTTAATAGATAACAAGTTTGGTTATGTAGATGAACAACTTCAAGCATTCACATATCATGTAGATACAAGTACAGTTCTTCCAGGTGAAGAAAATGCTTATTCATTATCATTTGCCTTAGATAGAGAGGTAGATGGTGCTGGTGAGTATTATATCGTTGGTACTATGACTTCAGATTTGTACCAAGCTTTATATGTAAATACAGATAACCCAGAAGGTAATATTTCTGTACCAGGAATATATAGAATATATTCAAAGACATATGTTGTAACTTGCATAGATGACCTTATTACTAGATTTAGAATCTTAAGAGATATCGGTTTCGGTTTAGATGTTGAGATTGTTTTAACCACAACTCAAGGCCGTTTCAATTATGAATCAGATACATATAAGAGTATTGGTGAGTATAAACTCATTCACTATTACAAAGGACAAGCAACAGTTCCAGAACAAGATTATATTGTCGAATTAACTCTTCCAAAATATATTGGAAGAAATGTTGTTGTTCAATATAGAAATGGAGACAATGTAATTACACAAGTTTGTATTCCAGATCCAAATGGTATTATTTCATTTAAGATGGATACATCTGGTGAATTTGCAATGTTTGCTGAAGAAATTCCAACTCCAGAACCATCTGCACCAGATAAGTATTTCACAGAGATTTTACCATATGATGTAATTGTATGGATTGGCGCAGCAATGCTTATCTGTATATGCTTGGTAACATTTAGAAAAAAGAATAATAATTTATAATAGACAAAACAGTGTTTATTATGATATTATCATAAAAACTTAATATAGTAGGAGAAAAACAAAAGCCAAAAGGCTCTTCTCCTAGGGCTTCGCTAGATGATTTTGTTTTTCATTTGGTGGGGCTATTTTTTTATAAAATGCTTTGCAAAACGCAAAGGAGAGAAAGATGAAGGGTTTATTAACATTAAATGATATTTCAACAGACAAGATCCGTGAGATTATTGATTTAGCTTTAGAATTCAAACATGGAAAGAAATTTAGCTATCATAGTGAAAAGAAAATGGCAACAATGTTCTTTGAAAATTCAACAAGAACACATTATTCTTTCATGATTGCTTTAATGAATTTAGGTATCATTCCAGTAGATTTCAACTCTGAGGCAAGTTCAGTAATGAAAGGTGAATCTTTGTATGATACAGTTAAAACATTTGAATGCTTAGGTGTAGATGGTGTCATCATTAGACATACAAGAGATGGATATTATAAAGAATTAGAGAATATCAACGTACCTATCTTTAATGCAGGAGATGGACAATCAGACCATCCAACACAAACACTTTTAGACTTGATTACAGTTTATGAAGACTTCGGACACTTTGAAGGTCTCAAGGTTACATTCATAGGAGATGTAAAACATTCTAGAGTTGCACATGGAAATGCCGTAGCAATGGCTAGACTTGGAATGGAACCAAGAATTTGTGGTCCAGATTTCTTCATGGATAAGACAGCAAAGATTATAGATATGGAAGAAGCTGTTCAAACATCAGATGTTTTAAACCTTTTAAGAGTTCAATTTGAAAGAGATGCAACACTTAATATGACAGTATCTGAATACCATCAATTATATGGCATGACAAAGAAGAGAGTAGATCAAATGAAAGATGGTGCAATAATTATCCACCCAGCTCCAATTAATAGAGGTGTGGAAATTGCAGATGAGGTTGCAGAATGTAAACAAAGCAGAATCTTAAGACAAGAAACAAATGGTGTTTACGCAAGAATGGCCGTTATCAACATGGTTCTAGAGGGAAAATTATAATGATTTTAAAGGGCGGACAAGTTTTAATAGACGGAAAATTAGAGACCAGAGATGTTCTTATTGTCAAAAATGAGATAAATAGGGTCTCTAAATCTATTTCTGGCGCAAATGAGATCGATGTTTCCGATATGTTGCTCATCCCAGGAGCCATTGATCCACACGTCCATTTAAGAGAACCAGGCTTTGAATATAAGGAAACAGCTAAGAGCGCATGTGCATCTGCAGCAAAGGGCGGAATCACAACAGTTCTTGCTATGCCTAATATTAAGCCAGCACCAGATTCAAGAGAGAATATTGAATTTATTTTAGATAAGATAAGAAAAGATGTACCAATTAATGTATATCAGTTTGGTAGCTTAACAAAAGGTATGTTAGGCCAAGAAGTTGCAGATATTGAATCATTTATAGATTTGGTACCAGCTATTTCGGATGATGGCCCAGGAACTCCTAATCTAGAAACATTATATAAAGGATTAGAAAAAGCAGCCATGCTCAATGTAGTTACTTCTATACATGCTGAAGCAAAAGGATTAGGTTTTGCACCAAAGGCTGAGTATAAAGCAGTAGAAGATACTATATCAATTGTAAGAGATACAGGTGCTAGCGTACACTTCTGTCACCTATCATTAAGAAAGAGTATTGAATATGCTATAGAAGCAAAGAAAGAAGGCCTTGATATTACCTTTGAAGTGACACCACATCACTTATTCTTGGATGAAAATGATATAAAAGGTAATACTAATTTCAAGATGAATCCACCACTTCGCACAGAAGAGGATAGAGAGTTCGTAGAATACTCCCTAATTAATGGTGATGCACTATGTGTAGCAACAGATCATGCACCACATTCAAAAGAAGAAAAGCTTAGAGAATACGACAAAGCACTATGTGGAATCATAGGTGTTGAAACTATGCTCCCATTGCTCTATACAAACCTAGTTTTAACCGGAAAGATATCAACAAGTAGGTTTATTGAAATAACATCGATTAACGCAGGACAAAGGTTTAAAGTATACAATAACGGTATTTTAAGTGGCGATACGGCGAATATTACTGTTTTAGATATTAATAATAAACATAAATATTCAAAAGAAGAAAATTTTTCCAAAGGAGAGAATTCTCCATTCTTTGGATATGAATTATATGGCTTCCCAGTACTTACAATTTGTAATGGGAACATAGTATATAAGAGGTAACAATATGCAAGTTAATAATCTACCAATTATTTCGAATAAAGAGATATTCAATGGTGTATTTTTGCTCAGTGTAGAGACAGATATTACTTTCTTACCTGGCCAATTTGCCAACTTTGCAATAGATGGTTTTACTCTTCGTAGACCTATATCTATTCATGACCAAGAAAATGGTGAGGCATCCTTCATTTATAGAGTTGTTGGCGAAGGAACAAAGGCTATGGCAGCACTAAAAAGTGGTGAAACAATTAACACATTATTGCCATTAGGTAACTGCTTCGATAATAACACAGATAAGCCACTTCTTATTGGTGGCGGTATGGGTATTGCACCACTTAAGTATTTGGCAAGAATATTTAGAAAGGATAATATTACTCCTCAAATTATTCTAGCTGGTAGAAATAAAGACGAAGTTGAATGGTTTTATAACGATTTACAAGGTTTTGGTGATATTTCTGTTGCAACTGATGATGGATCCATGGGATTTAAAGGTAGAGCAGATGAATATCTCAAGACTTTAGATATAAAAGGGAAATATTATTATTGCTGTGGTCCAACACCTATGCTAAAAGCAATTGCAAAATCTAATGATTTTGGCGAACTTTCACTTGAAGCAAGAATGGGATGTGGATTTGGAGCTTGTATGGGCTGTTCTATTAAAACAACGAATGGACCACAAAGAGTTTGCAAAGAAGGACCTATATTCCCAGCAAAGGAGGTAATATTCGATGATTAACCTATCTGTTGAATTATTTGGCGAAAAACTAAGCAATCCAGTAATTCCAGCAAGCGGAACATTTGGATATGGCAAAGAATTTGCCACAGCCTATGATTTAACCATTTTAGGATCTATTTCCTTAAAGGGTTGTACTATTGAAGCTAGATATGGAAATGAGTTGCCAAGAATTGCAGAATGCCCTATGGGCATGTTAAATGCAATTGGACTCCAAAATCCATCTGCAGAATCAGTCCTTAAGGAAGAAATACCTGCTTTAAGAACAATATATGGCAAAAAAGTCATAGTAAATGTTGGAGGACACTCTTTTGAAGACTATGAAAAGGCAGTTGCTGTATTCAATGGTTGTGAAGATGTCCTTGCAATTGAATTAAATGTATCTTGTCCAAACGTAAAAGGTGGTGGAATGGCCTTTGGACTAGATAAAGATATATTAAGCGAAGTTGTTTCAAGAGTTAAGAAGGTTTCAGATAGAAAGATAATTGTTAAATTATCTCCAAACGTTACAGATATAGTTGCAAATGCCAAAGCAGCACAAGATGCAGGCGCAGATGCATTGTCTTTAATTAATACTTTAGTAGGTATGAGATTGGATGCAAGAACTGGTAAACCAATTCTTTCTACAAAAACAGGTGGATATTCTGGCGCTGGAGTATTTCCAATAGCCATTAGAATGGTCTACGACGTTTATAAGAACGTTTCCATACCAATTATCGGTATGGGTGGCATAATGAGCGCTAGAGACGTTATAGAGATGATGAGCGCAGGTGCAAAAGCTGTTATGGTTGGCACTGCAAACCTAATAAATCCATTCGCATGTAAGGAAATCATAGAAAATTTACCTAAAGAATTAGAATCTATAGGTGTAAAAGACATAAACGATATCATAGGGAGAGCACATAGATGAATAGAGATGTAATTATTGCATGTGATTTTTCTTCTAAAATAGAAACTTTATCGTTTTTAGAGAAATTCTCTAAAGAAGGATTAAAACCATACATCAAAATAGGTATGGAATTGTTCTATAAAGAAGGTCCAGACTTTGTAAGAGAAGTTGTAGATGGTGGATATCAAGTATTTTTGGATCTAAAACTCAACGATATTCCAAATACAGTTCATAAAGCTATGAAAAATATAGCATCTTTAAATGTTTCTATGACAAATGTACATTCTCTTGGCGGTATAGAGATGATGAAGGCTGCATATGAAGGATTAATGGAAGGAACAACACTTTCAAAGAAGCCAGAACTAATTGCTGTAACACTTTTAACATCAATAGATAAGAACATTATGGAGAACGAATTAGGTATAAAAGGAGAAGTTGCTAATAACGTTAAAAGACTTGCTCTTAATACCAAAGCTGCAGGATTAGATGGCGTAGTTTGTTCACCATGGGAAGCAGGTTTAATGAAAGAATTAGGCCTAATTTCTGTAACTCCAGGCATAAGATTTGAAGGTGCGGCAGTAGGAGATCAAAAGAGAGTTTCAACTCCAGCATTGGCAAAGGAAATTGGTAGCACATATATAGTAGTTGGTAGACCAATTACTGCAGCACAAGATCCAGTAGCCAATTACAAAAAATGTATAGATGAGTTTATTTAAGAATTTCAAATTCGTATATTTTATTAGCACAAAATAGAGGTTTAAAGTATGGATTATGTAAAGAACGCAAAGAAAATATCTGAGGCACTACTTGATATAAAAGCAGTCTTTTTACGCCCAATGGAACCATTCACTTGGGCAAGTGGAATTAAGTCACCAATATACTGTGATAACAGACTCACATTAGGTGATATCAAGACAAGAAAACTAATAGAAAATGGCCTTGCAGAGACCATAAAAGAGTATTATCCAGATTGTGAAGTAGTAATGGGAACATCTACAGCTGGAATCCCACATGCAGCATATGTAAGTGACATCTTATCTTTACCAATGGGATATGTCAGAAGTTCAAATAAGTCTCATGGTAGAGAGAACAAAATAGAAGGTGCAGATCCAAAAGGTAAAAAGGTAGTAGTTGTTGAAGATTTAATCTCAACCGGTGGCTCATGTGCTGAGGTTGTTCTTGCATTAAGAGAGGCTGGTGCTAATGTTTTAGGTGTTGTTTCTATCTTCACATACACACTTCAAAAAGGATTGGATACCTTTAAAGAGATAGATTGTGAGAATCATTCTCTTGCAGATATAAAAACACTTGTTAGTGTTGCATTAGAAAAACACTATATTTCTGAGAAAGAAAGTGCTATGATATTAAAGTTCATTTCAAATCCAAGTGATGTATCTTGGATTAACGCATAAAGGAGTTATAAATGAGTGATTGTAACGGAGATTGCAGCAGTTGTTCTAGCAAATGCTCAAGTGAAATCCAAAAGAGCAAATTAAACGAATTATCTAAAGTAGATAATGTAATAGCAGTTGTTTCTGGCAAAGGTGGCGTAGGTAAGTCATTAGTTTCAGCTTTGCTTGCAGTTAATTTTCAAAGATTGGGCCAAAGAGTTGGTATTATGGATGCAGATATCACTGGTCCATCTATTCCAAAGATGTTTGGTGTATCTCATTTAAGATCAGATACAGATGGACAACACATATATCCAGTTGAATCTAAGATGGGTATGCAAATACTTTCCATCAACAACTTATTAGATAACGAAACAGATCCAGTTATTTGGAGAGGTCCAGTTCTTGCTGGAGCAGTAACTCAATTCTGGACAGATGCTATTTGGAATAATGTTGGCACAATGATTATAGATATGCCTCCAGGAACAGGTGATGTTCCACTTACAGTATTTCAACAATTACCAATTAAAGGCGTTGTAGTTGTAACATCTCCTCAAGACTTGGTTTCAATGGTTGTAGAAAAAGCTGTTAATATGGCAAAGATGATGAATATTCCAGTTCTTGGTATTGTAGAAAATATGTCATATTTTAAGTGCCCAGATTGTGGTAAAACTTATGATATCTTTGGAAAGAGCCATATTGAAGAAGTCGCAAAGAAATTTGGTATTGAAAACTTCGCAAGAATTCCAATTACACCAGAAATTGCAAAAGTTGCAGATAAAGGTTTAATAGAACTCTATGAAGGAGATTGGTTAGATGCTTTCACTGAAAAACTTGAAAAATAGTTTCTAAATCGTTTAAGAGGCGGCAAAAGATGGCCGCCTTTTTTTATTTGCAAAAAATTAGGTATCTTGTAATATAAAACGAGATTATGTTAAAATATTATCCGAAATAAATATTAATATTTAGCTCGGCGAATATGAATGAAATAATATTACTTGTATATGATACTAATAAAATGAGCATAGATTCTTTAGGGAATCTGCCTTATTTAAATAACGAGGATATTGAAGAGTTTTCAAGGTTCAAAACAGATACAGGTAAGAAAGAAAAAGCAGTTTCAGCATATTTTAAACGCAAATATATTGGCACCTATTCATTGGATAAAAATAAGAAGCCAATAGCAGATGGGATTTATTTCAACATATCTCATTCAAATGGTGTTGTAGTTTTTGCAAAATATATCAAGCCAGTTGGTGTGGATATAGAACACATTAAAAGAAAAAATGAAGATATTAGAGATTTCGTCCTTAGTGATGTAGAAAAAGAGCAAGTAAAAAGTGACGAAGATTTCTTTAATATTTGGGTTAGTAAAGAGTCTTTAATCAAGTGTATTGGAACTGGACTAAAAAGAGATGTCAATACCATTCCATCTATTCCATTAAATGGAAAAAAGGAGTATGAAGGCAAAACATTTTATTCTCACATAATAAAAATGAACGATTATGTAGTTTCTTTAACGATTGAAGACACATTAGACTTTAAAATATCAATTATAATTGAGGACATAAAAATATGACGTATTATGCACTAAGCAAAGCTGAAGAAAGCATGTATGTTTCATCTCTTAATGGAGGGGACGCATACAACTTAACAAATTTAATCAATCTTGGTAAAGATTATTCACCAAATGAAATTGAAAATGCTTTAAACCAAGTTTTTGAAGCTCATCCATATCTTTGGACAGTTTTGACAGCAAGTGATGATGGTGTTATCCAAAAGCACATTGAAAAAGAGAAGATCAAACTAGAGTGCGAAGAAGTCGCAGAGATTAATGCAAAATCTCCTCCTTTTGAAATGCTAGATAAACATCTATATCGTTTCAAATTATTTAAATGCAAAGGCGAATACACCTTTTTGTTTGATTTTCAACATATTATTTTTGATGGAACATCAACCGTTTTGTTTATTAGAGATTTATTCAAAGCATTAAATGGCGAAACACTTGAAAAAGAAGCATACTCAGGAAATGATTTCATAGCAGATGAACAAAAAGTCCTCAAATCTAAAGCTTACAAAGATGCTAAATCATACTATGAAAAATTATTATCTGGAACAGAGGTAGACTCGGCTCCAATTGAAGATAAGAAAGATGGCACAGTATCTTATGGAACAATTAAACGTAAAATTAGCATTACAAATAGTGAAGTAAAATCCATAACTAAGAAATATGGACTCAAGACATCCACATTCTTCCTTGGATCCTTTGCGTATTTGCTTTCTAAAGTAAACTGTGAAAATGAAGCACTTTTCTTAACTGTTAACAATGGTAGAAATGAAAAGATGCAAGAAACTATGGGATATTTTGTAAAAACATACCCATTGTATTTACAATACAAAAATGAAGATACAGTTGAGTCTTTATTAAAAAGTATCAACGAAGAAAACATAAACAATGTTAAAAATCTTTCATATCCTTTAACAGATTTAGTTCAAGACTTATCCATTGCTCCAGAGGTTATGTTTGCATACCAAGGAGATTCATTCTATGTTGCAGAAAACAAAGGCAAGAAATATAACATAGACCAATTAGACAGAAAAGATGGTAAAGAAAAGGTAACCATTGAAGTTCATAGAGATGGTGAAGAGTATGATATCTGGTTTGAATATAGAGCAGACTTATATGAAAAGACAACAGCAGAGCATTTCATTAAGTTATTCGAAAGAGTGCTCAAAGAATTCACAGAAAAGAAGTTGTTATCTGAAATCAACCTTGTAGACAAAGATGAACAAAAACTCTTAGATTCTTTCAACAAGACAGATTTAAGCTTCATTGGCGATGAAAACAGAGTTATCCTTGACGACTTTGCAGACATGGTTAAAAAGTATCCAGACAATCTCGCAGTTGTTTTCAAAGACAGAAAATACACATACAAAGAAGTAGACGATATTACAACAAGAATTGCAAACGAGTTAATTAAGAAAGGTGCAGGAAGAGAGAAGGTTGTTTCCATCTTAATTCATAAATCCGAATTCATTGTAATTGCATCTCTTGCAGTACAAAAATCTGGAGCAGCTTACCAACCATTAGATCCATCCTATCCAAAGGATAGATTAAACTTCATGATAAATGACTCAAGTGCAATTATCTTAATTAGAGATGATGATCTTGGAGATTTAATAGATGACTTTAAAGGTCCAGTTATCTTAACAAGTGAATTATTATCCTTTAAGGATAATACACCTATAAAGACAAAGCCAGGCAAGGATGATTTATTCATTATGTTATATACATCCGGAACAACAGGACTTCCAAAGGGTGTTATGTTAGAGCATGGCAACTTATATGCTTTCTGTAAACATTATGTGAAGACATACGAATTAGGTCCAACATCTAGAGTTAGCGCTTACGCCTCATATGGTTTTGATGCAGACATGATGGACCTTTATCCAACTCTTGTCTCCGGTGGTTGTGTTTATGTAATTCCAGATGAAATGAGATTAAATCTTGTAGAACTTGGAGAGTATTTCAATAAGTGCAAGATTACAAATGCATTCGTAACAACACAGGTAGGAAGACAATTTGCTTCTGAAGTAGATTTAAAGACAGTTAAGTGGTTCTTAGTTGGTGGTGAAAAACTCGTACCAATTTCTCCAGTTAGCGGTTATAACTTCGTAAACGTATATGGCCCAACAGAAGGAACAGTTTTCTGTACAGAGTTAATTGTAGACAAAGAGTATTACCGTATCCCAATCGGACATACACTTCCAGATTATAAGAGTTATGTTTTAGATAAAAATCTAAACAGAGTTCCAACGATGGTTTCAGGTGAACTTTATATTTCTGGCCCACAAGTTGGCAGAGGATATCTAAATAGAGAGAAGGAAAACAAGGAAGCATTCCTTGAAAACCCATTTGAAAAAGATCCAAAGTTTAGAAAGCTATACAAGACCGGAGATATCGTTAGATATCTACCAGATGGAAAGATAGACTTCATTGGCAGAAAAGATGGCCAAGTTAAGATTAGAGGATTCAGAGTAGAACTCTCCGAAGTTGAGAAAGTTATAAGAGAGTTCCCAGGAATTAAGGATGCAACAGTTAAAGATTTCACAGATAATGCTGGAGTTAAGTTCATTTGTGCTTATGTTGTAAGTGATAAAGAAGTAGACATACAAGCACTAAATAACTTCATCCTTGAAACGAAACCACCTTATATGGTTCCTGCATACACAATGCAATTAGATAAGATCCCTCTTAACCAAAACCAAAAGGTTAATAAGCGTGCTCTTCCAATGCCAGAACTAAAGGTAGAAGAGAAGATATTACCAAGAAATAAAGATGAACAAGATATCTTTGATATCTTAAAAGAGATTTTAGGCCATGACCAATTTGGCGTCACAACAGATGTCTTTGAAGCTGGCTTAACATCTGTATCTTCTATAAGATTCACAATTCGCTTAAGCAAGAAATTTAATAAGTCTGTAGATAATACAAACTTAAAAGAAAATCCAACGGTAGCATCACTTGCTGCATTCTTAGTTGGTAAAGAAGAAGACAAGACATACGAGTTAAGAGATGAATATCCACTTAGCAAAACACAAGAAGGTATTTTTGTTGAGTGTGTATCTAAACCAAACTCCACAGTATACAACATCCCATTCTTATTCAAGTTAGACAAAAAGTTAGATTTGAAGAAATTAAAGGATGCAATTATTAAGGTTATAGACAACCACGAATACATTAAGACAACATTGTTCATGAATGCAGAGGGGGATATTCTTTGCAGACGTGTTCCAACTGAAACAAAGGTAAGCATTATAAAGAAAGATGTAGATAAATCTAAACTTGTAAGACCATTCGAAATTTTAGATAAGCCTTTATACAGAATTGAGATATATGAAGGAAAAGAAAATTACTTGTTCTTTGATTCACATCATATTGTCTGTGATGGAACCAGTGAGGCAGTTATCTTAAGTGATTTAAGCAAAGCTTATAATGGCGAAGAACTCACAAAAGAAGAGTTCACTGGATTTGAAGTTGCACTAAAAGAAAAGGAAGAACTTGCAACAGATAAACTAGATAAAGCAAAAGAGTATTACAAGTCTGTTTTAATGGATGTAGATGGAGATTATCTACTCAAGAAAGATCTCAAGACAAAAGAAAAGAGTAAGCTCGCATCTCAAGATTTCTATTTAGATCTCAACATAGACAAGTTAAAGAAATATGTTGCAGACAACAAGTTAACATTAAACTCTTTCTTCAACTTTGCATTTGCATTCACATTAAGTAAATACATTTATCGTGAAGATTCATTGTATACCACAATTTATTCTGGAAGAAATTCTAGTAAACTAGCAAACACTGTTTCAATGTTAGTTAAGACATTGCCTGTATATATTAAATACACGAATGATGACAAAGTTTTAGATAAAGTAAATGAAATGAAAGCACTGCTTTCTGGACTTGAAGAAAATGATTTATATTCATTCGCAGATATATCTAAAGATTATGATATTCCAATGGATATAATGTTTGCATACCAAGGCGATGATTTCATCTTTGATAACATAGGTGGATATCCAGTTGAAACAGTTGTTCTAGAAAGTGAGACACCAAAGAGTGCCTTCGGTATAGATGTATATCTTGAAAAGAAAGGATACAGAGCTCATTTTGAATATGATGAATCCTTGTATAACGAAGACACAATTAATTCATTTAAACGTTTATTCGAATTAGTTCTCAATGAAATGCTTGTTAAGAAGAACATAAAAGATATAAATCTTTTAACGGATGAAGACAAGAAGATGTATGAACAATTCAATGATACATTCGTCCCAGTTCCAGATTGTTCATTTAATAAGCTTGTTGAGGCGCAAGTAGAAAAGACACCAGATAAAGTTGCAATTATTGGTTGCAACAGACAATACACATATTTAGAGTTTAACAAGGCAGCTAATAAAGTTGCTCATACTTTAATAGATTCTGGTGTTGGTCTTGGTGAGCCGGTTGTAATGATAATGCCAAGAATTGCAGAGACTTATGTCGTAAGACAAGGTATTATTAAATCTGGTGGAGCATTTGTTCCAATAGATCCAAAATATCCAGATGACAGAGTTGAATACATTATCACAGACTCTAAGGCCAAATTCGTTATTGCAACAAAAGCAGTTATTGAAGCAAAGAAAGATATGCTAGAAAGGACAAAGGTTAAAGCCTTAGCAATTGAGGATATCCTTACATCTAAGAAAGATACAAATCCAAATAGAGAGATACCACAATCTTCTATGTGTTATGTAATTTACACATCTGGTTCAACAGGAAAACCAAAGGGTGTTATGATTGCACATAGAAACTTAGTTAACTATGTTCAAGATGGTATGAACTATGCAACAGGCGAATATAGATTGATAAAGGGTGATGTTGTATCTTGTTCATTTGCCTCATTCTCATTTGATGCATCTCTACAAGAGGAATGTATTATCTTAACGCATGGCTATACAGCAGTAATTGCAACAGAGGATGAGATTGAAAATCCTCTATTACTCGCAAAGACATTAAAGAAGTATGGCGTAAACATTATGTTCATGACACCATCATTTGTATCTAACTTGTTAGATATAGACGAGTTTGTAGCTTGTCTAAAGAACTTCCAAGTATTAGACATGGGTGCAGAGAATGTATCTCCAGAACTTTGTGAAAGAATTAGAGCATTAGGTGTAAAG
>Ga0256405_10003526_pt1 | contig 31994 bp, 24 predicted proteins | sample RumenRJG_02DNA_FD_189096 | JGI IMG/M metagenome (GOLD analysis project Ga0256405, IMG submission 189096) | Bovine rumen microbial communities from Lethbridge, Alberta, Canada - RJG_02 | ecosystem: Host-associated > Mammals > Digestive system > Stomach > Rumen | place: Canada: Alberta...
TTATAATGGTCTAAAAGTTTATTTCAGACCATTTACAAATTTATTAGTAAATTTAATTAACAGTGCTATTGGGTAAATAACCTGCTTACAGTTTCTTATAATTCCTTTTCTTGTAAGAAAAGTTAAATCTGAATAATATATTTGTGGCTAATTTTAAGGCTATTAAGCCCTAAATGGCAATTAAAATCGAAAATGAAAGCGATCTTTTTGCGTGATCTGTGATGATAATTAGCAAATCTGCCAGTTTCCTGGCAGATTAAATGAGACTATCTGCCTGAGTTCAGGCAGATAAGTAAGAAAGACTACTATGCACGAACTTCTTTGCTGTCAGCATCAAAGTCATGATCAAGTCCCTGGATCTGAGGCTTACCCTCTTTCCAGTATGGAGAGAGTTTACGTAAGGTGCTGATAATGCCTGGCAGTACCTCAATGGTCTTATCAACCTCAGCTTCTGTAGTGAATCTTGAGAGTGAGAAGCGGATAGTACCGTGAGCTGCTGAGAATGGAACATTCATAGCTCTCATTACGTGGCTAGGCTCTAGAGACTCTGATGAACAAGCTGAACCTGATGATGCTGCAATACCGTACTCATTTAACATTAACAGAATTGCCTCACCTTCAACGAACTTGAATGCTACGTTTAAGGTGTTATCAGTTCTTCTTGACTCATCACCGGTTACAAAGCAGTCTGGAATTGACTTTAAGATACCCTGTTCTAGTTTATCTCTTAGAGCTTTTACTCTTGAAGATACTACAGCTAGGTTCTTCTTGGCTAATTCACAGGCTACACCTAAACCTACGATATAAGGTACGTTCTCAGTACCTGCTCTTCTACCGCGCTCTTGGTGACCGCCCTTCATGAATGGAATGAATCTGGTACCACGTCTTACATACAGTACACCAATACCCTTTGGTGCATGGATCTTATGACCTGAGAAAGAGAGCATATTGATCTCGGTGTCTTTTAATGAGATAGGTACTTTAGCTACTGCCTGTACAGCATCGGTGTGGAACATTACGCCGTGCTTGTAAGCAATCTCTGCTAACTCAGGTACTGGGTAGATGTTACCGGTCTCATTGTTAGCCCACATCACTGAAGCTAGAGCTGTATTTGGAGTTAATAGGCTTTCAAACTCGTTTAAATCAAGATCTCCCTGATTTGAAACCTTTAAGTACTTAATGGTTGCGCCATGTGATGATAAGAAATCACAAGTCTGCATGATAGCTGGGTGCTCAACTGGAGTTGTAACAATCTCAGTCTTACCCTTTTGTGACCATAATGCTGACCATAAAGCGGTGTTATCTGACTCAGTTGCACATGAGGTAAAGATGATCTCATCAGGGTGTTCAGCACCTAAGAAATCTGCTACCTGCTCACGAGCTTTAGCAATTGCCTTTTCAACAGGAACACCATAACCATGCTGTGAAGATGCGTTACCAAAGTAAACGCTCAAATATGGCTGCATTGCCTCTACTACTTGAGGATCAATCTGAGTAGTAGCGTTATTGTCTAGGTAAATACCACCTAAACCTGCGCCTAAATTCATTGTATCCATTTTTATCTCTATTTAATAAATTCTGTTTACTATTCTGTTTACTCTATAGTCTGCTTTAGCTTTACTTTTACAGTGCTTTTGCAGACTAAGACTTAATGTATTGCACTGTCTAAAAGACAATGCTCAAACTAGCTAGCTTTAACCACACTATCTGGTAGTTACGCTGATCTGACGACCGGTACCATCAGTTAGCTTCTGCTTGATAAAGCCTAAGGTCATGTCTTTCATCATGCCTGTAGCTACAGGACCTGATAATTTAACGATGACATCAGCACCTGAGATTGCATCTAGCTCTACAGCTGAACCTTCGCCTAAACCTTTTGAGATTTCCTCTAAGATCTTCTTAACATCATCATAGATTGGTGATGACTTAGTCTTCTCATCAATAGCTGCGTTTACAGCTGCAGTTGCTGCTGTTGCGCTGGTTGTAGCTGAAGCTGTAGTTGAGCTAATTGAGCTAAAGCCTGATGCTGGAGCTGAAGATGTAGTAATAGTAATTGATGGAATTGGAGTTGGTGCATGACCAGGTCTTGGTACACCACACTTTTCAAGATCAACCCAAACCTCGTCGATGATCTCTTCAATTCTCATCTTACAGCTACCGCAACCACCACCTGCTTTAGTGTAGTTGGTAACTTCTTCAACGGTGGTTAAATGGTTTTCCCAAACTGCCTTTTTAATCTTGTTGATACCAACACCGAAGCAGTGGCAGATTAACTCACCGTCATCATGAGAATGCTCATATGACTGACCATGATAATTAGCAATTGCAGCATCTAAAGCTTCACGGCCCATAACTGAGCAGTGCATCTTCTCAGGAGGAAGACCGCCTAGGTAATCAACAATCTCCTGATTGGTGATCTTTTCAGCTTCTTTTAGAGTCTTACCCTTTAACATCTCGGTTAAAGCAGAAGATGAAGCAATCGCACTACCACAACCATAGGTCTGGAATGCTGCGTCTTCAATAACCTCAGTTGTAGGATCGATTTTTAACATCAAACGTAGTGCGTCACCACAGATGATAGAACCTACATCACCAACGCCGTTTGCATCTTCAATAACACGTGCGTTACGAGGATGAAGGAAATGATCTTTAACTTTATCTGAATAATCCCACATTTTGTGTTCCTTCTAATTGCTAGTGGTACTAATAAAAAACTTGTTCTAAAAAGTAATTCAATTAACAAAGTAACTAAAACAACTTTTGCAAAAACTATTTTTAGTAATTTGCAGTTATTAGCTATTGTCCTTAAGATTTATCTTTAACATCTGCCTCTTTTTTAAGCTCCGTTGTTTTAAGTTCCATAGGAGCTCTTGAGGAGAATTCTTTTTTCAAAACTAACTGTACTTTAGTTTTGCCATAATTCTGCTCTAAATTAAGCGCAAAATTGTTTAACTTTTCAATGCTGTCAAATGAAGCTATAGCCATATAGGTATAGTCAGCGCCTAGTCTGTATAAAGAGCTTACACATAAGGTCTTTTTCATATAGGAGACAAACTCTGCTTCCTTTTGAATACCTACACAAACATATAAAACAGCTTCTACAGTAAGCGCAAAGGTACCAGGATTTATAGCTATGGTATAAGCTTCAATTACATGATTCTCTTCTAAACGTCTTAATCTTGCGGCAACTGCTGGTGCACTCATAGAAACTTTAGCACCTAAATCTCTTAAAGAGAGACGTGAATCGTCACGCAGTGCACTCAATAGCAGTAAATCTGCAGTATCAAGACTAATCATGAATGATCTCCACTACCTTAAAGCCAGCATCTGCAATGGCATCTTTAATCATGTCATCAGTTACATCAGTTTTAAGAGCTAGTGTAGCTTTCTTTTGTTCTAATGATACCTGAACATCACCATTGTCACTCAATGGAGTTAAAGCCTTCTGTACGCTCTTGACGCAATGCTGACACTGCATACCATCAATTTTAACTGTAGCAACAGCAATGCCTTCTTTTTCTAAAACCTCAAATTTAGCATTCTCAGTCTTAAGAACCTTCATGAAGCTTAATCTTAAAGCATTTAAAACCACGCAAACAGAGCTTATGCCCATAAGAGCTGAGCATAGCATTGGGTTTAGCTTTACACCTAAGCTCTCATAGAAAAGACCTGCTGCAACAGGAATGGTTAAGACGTTATAGATTAAAGCCCAGAAAAGATTCTCTTTAATGTTAAGCATGGTCTTAAATGAGATTAAGTAAGCATTAAAGACATCGGTTACCTTTTCATGTAATAAGATGACATCACAAGCAGAGACTGCAATATCAGCAGTACCTTTAAGACCGATACCCACATCAGCCTGAGATAAAGAGATACTGTCATTAACACCATCACCTGCCATTGCTACCTTACGGCCAGTGCTCTGCATATTCTTAATGAAGGTAGCTTTCTGCTCTGGGGTAAGTTCTGAAGCATAAGAGTCAAGTTTAATGCTCTTAGCGACATCGCGTGCAGGACCGTCACTGTCACCTGTCAGCATCAAGGTCTCTTTACCATGTGATCTTAAAGCTACCACAAGATCTTTAGCATCTTCTTTTAAGGTATCTTTTACAGTGATATAGGCAATGATGCTCTTATCTTTTAATAAAGTTAAAACTAAAGCTCCAGAACGGGCAATAGTTTTTTTTAATTGAACACCAAAGGCGTCATCTTCAACCCCCATGCTCTTTAGCATTCTGTCATTACCAAAAGCGTAAACGCTGTTATTTACTGTACCTTTTACGCCCTCACCTTTGATGTAGGTGTAATCAGGGATATCTACAAGTTTTGCATTTTTAAAGCTTGTAGCTACAGAACGCGCAATAGGATGAGAGCTCTTTTTCTCAAGTGAGAGTACTACGCTTTTAATGAAATCATCATCTAATGTCTTATCAATCTTTTCTAGAGCACTTACAGACATCTTGCCATAAGTTAAAGTACCGGTCTTATCAAAGGCAAAGACTCTTACTCTGCTTAACTCTTCAAGTGCCTCAGGATTTTTAAAGATGATACCTTCTTTTGCAGCACGACCAGTTCCAGCTACTACAGCTACGGGAGTAGCAAGACCCAAAGCACATGGACATGACACTACTAACACACTGATTGCAAACTGCAGTGAAAGTGATAAGGATGAGTCATGAATAAAGTACCAGGCTACAAAGGTAATAAGAGCTAAAGTTAGAATAAATGGTACAAAGTATGAAGCTACTACATCGGCAATTCTTGCAACAGGAACTTTAGTTGCAGCTGTCTTTTCTACAAGTTTTATGATCTTGCCTAAGGTAGTGTCTTCACCTGTGGTAGTAACCTCCACCTCAAGATAACCATCAGTTAAAACAATTGATGCCTTTACTACATCACCTGCTACTTTTTTAATCTCACGGCTCTCACCTGTAAGTGAGCTTTCATCAATGAAGCCTTCACCACTTACAACTACACCGTCAACACCTAATCTCTGTCCCTGCTTTACCAGTAAGATTTGACCTTTTTTAACTTCCTGCAAAGCAACAGTCTTTTGAGTGCCGTCTTCTGCCTTAATTACAGCAGACTCTGGAATTAAGTTATATAAAGCATTGATAGCATCGGTAGTTTTTACTTTAGCTTTCTTTTCAATATATTTACCGATGGATACAAAGCATAAGATACCGGCAGCGCCTTCAAAGTAGACAGCCTTGTCATCCATTAACACTGCACAGGTATCAGTAAATTCGATAGTTGAAAGTACAAAAACTGAATAGATAAATGAAGCAATGGCACCTAGTGATACTAAAGTGTCCATATTTGTAGATAAGTGCTTTAAACCTTTAAATGCATTTATAAAGTACTTTTTCTCAAGTACCATAACAAAGAAGGTAAGTACCCCCTGCACTGCTGCATTGATAAAACCGTTATGAATGATTTCAAAACCGGTCATATGCCCCATAGAAATGAGCATGATGATAAGGGTTGCTACAATTGCTAAAATCAGATTGATAAAATCAGGATCTTTGCCCTGACTGTCTTTACCCATAGTTTTGATTGATGCTATGGTTGAATCCATAACTTTAGCGCCGTAACCAGACTCAGTTACAGCTTTAATTACATCCTCATCTTTTAAATTGTCTGAACAGGTGACTGTCAGAATGTTCTGCATTAAATTAACATCAGCGTTTTCTACGCCAGTTGCTTTCATGGCTGCTTTTTGAACTCTAGTAGCACAAGCTGCGCAGGACATTCCCATTACTTGGTATGTTTTAATCATGATAGCTTTCCTTATTTAATCCTTTGATATATTACAGCATTAAGAGCTTTTTTAGGTATTCTTGAGAATAATTTTTGTCCAAAATTATAGATTTATTTCTGCTATATAAGATTTGTTTAAAATAAGGTGAAACGATATAAAAAAACCTAAGATCCTAGACAATGTAAGATCTTAGGTTAACGTTATATTTATCTATGTTTACTTTACGACTACTTAAATCTTAAGGTTCTCATAGCATTTAATACAGCAATGATCAGCACACCTACGTCACCGAAAATTGCCATCCAGATGTTAGCAATACCTAAGGCACCTAAAATTAAGATTAACAGCTTAATACCCATTACTAGGTACATATTTGAGATAGCTAAATGACAGGTTCTTTTAGCTAAAGTAATGGTCTTTGGAATGGTATTAAGATCATCGTGCATGATAACTACATCAGCAGCTTCTACAGCACAGGCTGAACCAATATCACCCATTGCAATACCTACATCAGCACATGAGAGCACTGGAGCATCGTTTAAACCGTCACCTGTAAAGGCAGCAGGAGTATTCTCCTCTTTGAACTTGTTAAAGTTATCTAATTTGTCCTGAGGTGTTTGCTCATAGAAAACTTTATCTAATTTAAGATCTTCTGCGATATTTAAAGCTACAGCCTTTCTATCACCTGTAATCAGGCAAGTCTTAATGCCAAGCTTAGCTAAAGCACTCATCATTGATTTAGCTTCTTTCTTTAACTCATCGAATAACTCGATGATGCCTAGAAGCTTGTCATCAGAACTTACATAGATTGCAGTTCTGCCGTTCTTGTTTACAGGAACATCACCTTTTACGTATTCTTTTACTAAGTCAGCTTTTCCTACAGCAATCTTATGACCGTCAACAGTACCTGTAATACCTAAGCCTGCGCGCTCTTCGATATCAGTTACCTCTACATCTTCAACCTGAAGCTCTTTAGCGTGATTTACTACAGACAGAGCTACTGGGTGAGTTGATTTTTGCTCAAGAGCCTTTGCATATGTAAAGATAGTCTTTTCATCAGCATCAGAGAGTTTCTCAACATTTACTACTTTGAACTTACCGTAAGTTAAAGTACCGGTCTTATCAAAGGCAATTGCCTTTAACTTTGATAAGGTCTCTAAATGGATGGTGCCCTTTACAATTACACCGATCTTACTGATAGCTCCCATACCACCAAAGAATGACAGTGGTACTGAAAGAACTAGAGCACATGGGCAAGATACAACTAAGAATACTAAAGCTCTTTCAATCCAATCAGAGAAGGTTGCACTAGGAACCACTACTGGTACTAAAGCTAATAAACAAGCTGCGGTTACCACAATAGGTGTATACCAAACAGCAAAACGTCTGATTAAGTTCTCAGGACGAGACTTATTAGCTGAAGCATCTTCAATTAAGTTTAGAAGACGTGTAATTGAAGAGTTTTTGTGTAAGGTATTAACTTTTAAAGTAATTACCTTACCCTGATTGATACAGCCTGATGGAACAGACTGACCTTTTTTGTACAGACGTGGCTCTGATTCACCTGTTAGAGCTGAAGTGTCAATAGCAGCACTCTCTTCAATTAAGGTGCCATCAATTGCTACCGCTTCACCTGCCAAAACTCTGATGATATCACCTATCTTTACCTGTCTTGGTTTTACGATAGTCTCAGTACCGTCAGCGTTAACAAGTCTTACTTTTGATGGCTTTAGTTTTACAAGATTAGAGATCTCGGTATGAGCTCTGCCTGAAGCATATTCCTCAAAGATCTCACCTATCTTATAAAAGACCATTACAGCTAATGCTTCTGGAAGATCCTGTAATCCAAAGGCACCGAATGTTGCAATCATCATCAAAAACTGCTCTGACATACGATGTTGCTTAAATAAGGTCTTAAATGCAGCAATGATAATGTCTGTTGCAATTAAAAGATAAGCAACCACTGCTATAACTACCTGAGCTACAAAAGGAATTGCCGCTAATGAAGAGTATTTTACAAATACAAGGTAAAGCATACAGATAGTAGCAATACCTAAAAATACTTTTTCATATTTCTCATAGAGTTCTTTCATAGAATATTCCTTCTTACTTGAACTTTACCCTTAACGAAACTTTTATCTGCTTTGTAATTACTAATTAACTTTTCTATATTTAATTATCGTTCTATATTTGAGCAATCATGCAACTATTAACTTCTAAAAAAACGCAGTCTCCTGCGTTTTTTTTAAAGTTAATCACGAAGCGAAATGCTAATACCGTCTTCAAAGCCATTAGCAACTGACTGAGCTTGCTCAACAACAGCATCTTCATCAGCATCATCATTTACATCTAATACTAATGAGCCCATTGAAAAGTTTAAATTTGCATCATTAAAAGCATCTTTTAATAAGCCTTCTAATTTAGATGCACAATGTGGACAATCAAGACCAGAAATATCGCAACGTACTTTCATAATATTCTTCCTAAGTAATGAAATACTAAATTTACCTTCTGATTTAATTATACGACAGTTGCGCACATATTCAACTGTTTTTTAAATTTCTTATAAAAAAGCTCTAAAGAGATTTATCTTATTGATCTTTAGAGCTTTTAAAAGATGCTTACAAGAAAAAACGCTATAAGCATTATGTAAGATTTTGATTACTTTAGCTTCATTGCTACTTTATCTTTTTTACAGAGATAAAACAGTTCTTTCCTGCAAAGGCAATTCCATAGGCGTAGATACTTTGGATCATGCTGTTTTGTAAGAATGGATCTGCATAGTTCTTGCTCTCTATTTGAACTATTGCATTCTTGCTCAAAGGAATTAAATCAGATCCTACAGGAGCTGCTTTTATCTCGATAATCACAGCTTCTTCTGAGAATTCACTTTTAAAAGTAATATCAGCATAGCCATCACCAGATTCATAATTTGAATGGTATTCAGATAAGAAATCTTTAGAGCAGTTAGTAAAGACACCGTTTAAGAAACCGTGATAATAGTTTTCGTAAGGTGCTTTTGTAGCAGTGTCTCTTATAGATACGAATTTCTTTAGATAAGTACGCAGTTGAGCTTGAACAAACTTAGTATCACCAGTAAACAGGGCATTAGCTATTTTGTCAGCAAGATTATCTTTCTTTAAGAAACTGTCAAATCTCTTTTGAATAACATCTTTAAAGCAATTTTTGATTTCTAGATTTGGAATCCTTGCAAAGACGTTATTATCTAATTGATGCTTTTTCTTCTCTTCTTTAGTCTTTTCAAAATCGATTTTTAAATAACCAAAGTTCAAGAGTAAAGTCCACTTATCATCTAAGTCTGGCTCAGACAATTTGCAGTAACCAACAAATTGATTTAGCTCAAAGCAAATAGACTTACCATCAATTAAGTCCTGCATGTTTTGATTATCATGGTCAGTCAAATAAGCTATGTATTCAGCTGATACAGGCTCTAAAGTTTCTCCTACCCAATAGCCATCTGTTTTTACTTTTTCATTAGAACTGTTTAAGTTTCTCTTACAGTTAGCTTCTACAAATTTAATCAGGTCTAATGGATTGAATATGTCTGAGTAACAGAACTCGTATCCACCGAAATAATCTTCGACAGTTTGACTGTAGTTTTCAAGCTCATAGTCTTTTAAAAGCTTGTGGGTCTCATCTTTGGTAAAACCAATGATGTCTGCATATCTATATAATTTGTTAAGACTTGTATTGATTTTTACGTTGTTTGCAATATCTGGAATACTGTGTTGTACTATTGGAGAGCTACTTGTAGCAACTATATTGGAAACAATCGGAAGTTGAGTTTCAGGATCTTTATTGAAGTCTTTAAAGAAATCACATAGATGACAATAAAGCTTTACCATGTCATCATAGTAACCATGATCTAAAGCGCTGACTAAAGGTACATCATAGTCATCGATAAAAACATAAACCTGTCTTTTAAAATAAGCATAGAGCATTGATATCAATGAACCAATAGCAGAGGTCAAATATGAGCGGTTTAAAGATTTTCTGCTTTTTAGATATGTTTCATCTGATATTTTTGAGAAGGTTTCCTTATCATTCTCGTTTAATTTAGAGCTGTCTTTTAAGAAACTGTATTCATTTACTTTTGCACATATTGTTTGAGCAAGTTTTGAATAAGCTTCATCAAAGTTCTTGCCTTTGATATCTTTAAAGGAAATGTTGATTACAGGAACTTGTCCCATAAACTCATTACAGAACTCTTTGTCTTCAAATATCTTGGTACCTTTAAACAGTTTCTCCTGAAGAGTTGTGTCACCAGGATTTTTATAGTCAATCTTAAAGAAAGCCTCAAACATAGTAAGAAGCATCGTCTTACCAAATTTATTTGGTCTTACAAGGATCAGGACTGTGACTCCATTATTATAAAATACCTGCTTTAAGCTTGGAGTCTTATCTACGTAGTAACAGTTCTTTTCTCTAACCTCTGCAAAGGTATCACCAGTTACTGGTAAGGCTAAGAATTGTTTGTTGCTCATTTTTTGCCCTGACTTTAAAAAAGATCTTTTTGCTCTCATCTGATGAGTATAACTTATTAGCATTTTATATGGTGACAAAAAGTGCCACAAATGCAAAAAAGCGCTAAGTTTTTAGGGCTTAGCGCTTGTCTTTTTTAGAGATTATCTTTTCTTTTAAATCGTCTTAATTAGATTGTCTTTGAAGCAATCTTTAAAGCTGTCTGTGGCTTTGAATCTGGTCTGAACAGCATGTATAAGAATGCAGCTAGAACGATGAAAGCAGCAACAGTGAATACGCTGAATGGAACTAAACCAGTAATCAAACCTCCGATCTGGAAGATTACTAATGCTAAGCAGTATGCCCAAACAGTCATATAAGTGATTGCAAAGATCCACCACTTAGTTGAACCTAACTGTCTCTTCATAGCACCTAAAGCAGCAGCACATGGAGTTGACCATAAGTTGAAGCTTAAGAAGCTTAAACCAACTAAGCTCATTAACATGGGGCTTGGGGTTAAACCTGAAACCTGTGAGAAGTAGTTAGTTAAAGCAGCGGTTAAATCTGACTCACCACCTTCGTACTCACCGTCTAAGCCTAGAACAACAGCTAAGGTACCTACAACGTTCTCTTTAGCTAGTAAGCCGTTGAATACAGCAACTGTAGCCTGCCATGAACCGAAACCTACTGGTACGAATAAGAAGCAGATAGCACCACCGATTGCAGCTAAGATTGAGTCATCTACGTTCTCAACCATGCCAAAGCCGTCTGCAAAGCCGAAGTTTGCTAAGAACCATACAACTACTACAACGGTGAAGATGATGGTACCAGCCTTGATTACGAATGCTCTGCAACGCTCGTATACAGCCTTTAAGATGTTACCTAATGTTGGCATGTGGTAATCAGGGATTTCCATAACGAATGGAGAAACCTCTTCTTTGAATGCGCTGTTCTTCTTTAAGATGATACCGGTGCAAACAATTGAGAAGATTGAGATTGCATATACGAATGGAGCAAACCACCAAGCGCCATCAAAGCATGAAGCAAAGATCATAGTCATGATAGGTAACTTTGCTGAACATGGGATGAAGGTAGTGGTAATTAAACCAATACGTCTTTCATTGATGTTATCAATGGTCTTGTTAGCCATTAGAGCTGGAACACCGCAACCTGTTGCGATAACCATTGGAATGAAGTTACGACCTGATAGACCGAAGTGACGGAAAATTCTGTCTAAAACGAATGCTACACGGGTCATATAACCTGACTGCTCTAAGAATGATAAGAACAGGAATAAGAATGCAATCTGTGGTAAGAAGCCTAAAACAGCACCAACACCACCTACAACACCGTCAACTGCTAATGACTGTAACCACTCAGGAGCACCTGCGCTCTCACATAATGCGGTAACAGCATCGGTTACGTAACCGCCGAAGAAGTTATCGTTAACCCAGTCAGTGATAGTTGCAAACTCAGTCTCACCGTCATCATTGGTAAATGGAATTAACTCAAGATATGAGGTGAAGTACATAGCACCGAAGTAAACTAAACTTACAACGATTAAGAAGATAGGTAGAGCTAAGATCTTGTTTAGAACTAACTTATCAATTGCAGCGGTAATTGCTGAAGCTGATTTAACTTCTTTCTTTGAGCTGTTTAAGATCTCTTCGATTACCTGATAACGGCGCTTAGGGAAGTATGCCTGAGCATCAGTATTGTAAGCCTGCTCAATTTCAGCACAGCCACGAGCAACCTCAGATAAAACGTCCTGCTTATCCTTGTACTCTTCTAAATAAATCTCATCGCTCTGTAATAAAGCAGTAGCAATAAAGTTACGTGCACCTTCATTTAAAGATGAATCTAACTTTGAAGCTACATTGTTGATTGCAACATTTGCAACGTCTTCAAAGAAAGACTTAACTTTAGGAGTCTCTGCAGACTCTAGAGCCTGAATTAACTTATCAATGCCCTGTTTGTTTGATGCTGAAATATCAACAACTTTTACGCCTAACTTTTCAGATAACTTTTCAACATCGATGGTGATACCGGTCTTCTTAACGATATCCATCATGTTTAAAGCTACAACCATAGGCTTGTTGAATGCTGCAACTTCTAAAGTTAATGACAGTGATCTGTCTAAGTGTGAAGCATCAACGATGTTTAGAATTACATCATAGTCATCTGATAATAAGAAATTACGTGAAACGATTTCTTCAGGTGAATATGGTGATAATGAGTAAAGACCTGGAAGATCAACGATATCCCAGTCCTTTGATGAAACTTTACCGATAACCTTATCAACGGTTACACCTGGCCAGTTACCTACGTACTGATTTGAACCTGTCAGAACATTGAATAAGGTGGTCTTACCGCAGTTCTGGTTACCAATTAAGGCAAATGTTTTCTTAGACATTACATAACCTCCACTAATGCGGCATCGCTCTTGCGTAAGGTAAGAGAATAACCTCTTACGTTTAGCTCAATTGGATCACCTAAAGGAGCGCTTCTAACAAAAGTTACCTTGGTATTAGGAGTAATACCCATATCAAGCAGTCTTCTTCGTAATGATGAGCCTTCACCGTGAACTTTTACAACTTCAACAGTCTGACCCACTTTGATGTTATCTAGTGTGGACATATTCTTCACTATTATGTAGTTAAAGGTTAATAATTTTTTCTCGCTAACCGTAATACTCAGCTAACATCTATTAGCTTTAAGTAATCGGAATTATCAATGATTAAAACTGGTTACTGTTGATTTATTCAAATTGCATACAACTAAACTAAGTTATCATTATTTAACGACCGTAACTATATGCTAACTATTTTTAAAATTCAACTACATTTTTGTAAAAAACAAAATTTGTGCTGCGTCACAATTTCTTGGTGCATGTGTGAATAAAAAATACGATCACTTATAATGAACAAAATTTTCGAAACGTTATTTTTGCAACTATTATTTGAGTAGCTATTTCTACAGTCATCTCTACAGCTTATGATTGAAGCTGTTCAAACCGCTACTACAAATAACAGCTGCAGGTAACCTTACTTATATATAACTACATATATATTGGAGCTTATTATGATCCACGCTGTTGATCCACATGGAAGTTTCTTTAGATTCTTCAACAGGATCCCTTTCATTATGCAGATTGTTCTAGGTATGATTTTAGGTATCATCCTAGCTTACTTAATTCCACAGGGACAAAGCTTTATCACCATGTTAGGTGATCTCTTTGTATCTGGTTTAAAGGCAATTGCACCTTTACTGGTTTTTGTGCTGGTTTCAGCTTCTATTGCCCGTCACAAGCAGGGCGCTGATGCTAAGTTAAAGCCAATCTTAGTGCTCTATGTTTTAGCAATGGCTCTATCTGCAGCTACTGCTCTTATTATGACCAGGATCTTCCCTAGCACCTTCTCTGTATTAGCAACACAGGCTGTAGCAGATGCACCTCAGGATGTATCAACAGTGTTAGTAGGTTGCATTAAGAAAGCAGTAGATAATCCTGTTAATGCTTTAATCTCAGGTAACTATCTGGCAATCTTATTATGGGGTATCTTATTTGGTATTCTTTTCCGTAAGGCAAATGACGCAACTAAAGCAGTTCTTTCAGACTTTGCTTCAATTGTAAGTGGTGTTGTAAGAATCGTAATCAGATTCGCTCCATTAGGCGTTTTAGGCTTGGTTTACTCATCATGCACCCAAGAAGGCGGCTTCTCAAACTTATTAAGCTACGTTCATGTTGTAGGTGTGTTAGTTGCAACCATGCTAATCATTGCTCTTGTAATTAACCCATTATTAGTATTCTTAACCACCTTTAAGAATCCTTACCCTCTTGTTATCACCTCAATCTTACATTCAGGTATTACAGCATTCTTCACAAGATCATCTGCTGCTAACATTCCTGTAAACATCGCTTTATGTGAAAGATTAGGTGTACCACGTGAGTCATACTCAATTTCAATTCCTTTAGGATGCACCATCAACATGTCAGGTGCTGCAGTTACCATCGTTGTTATGACAATGGCTGCTGTTAATACCTTAGGTATTGAAGTTAACTTCGGTACTTCATTCTTAATGTGTGTTGCTGCTGTAGTTTGCGCTTGTGGTACTTCAGGTATCGCTGGTGGCTCTTTAATGTTAATTCCTCTAGCTTGCTCTATCTTTGGTATTTCTAACGATATCGCAATGCAGGTTGTAGGTATTGGCTTTATTATCGGTGTAATTCAGGATTCAACAGAGACAGCTCTAAACAGCTCATCAGATGTTGTCTTCACCGCTGCAGCTAACAAGATCACTGCTGTTCCTAAAGACTAATCTTAACTTTTAGAACATCTGATCAGAAAAGGTCCGCATTGCGGACCTTTTCTTTTGCTATATTATGAGTTCAAATCTAAAAGACTACTTAGTAATCACTAAGGTACCTAATGGTGGATTCTTATCAATTGCACCTACTACCTTGTGAGGCTGATACATTTCTTCAAGATAAGCTACATCCTCATCTGTTAGTTGTACCTCTAAAGCATTTACAGCTTCATCAAGATAGTTAGCTTTAGTAGCTCCGATAATTGGAGATGCTACCCCCTTCTTCCACATCCAGGCTAAAGCAATTTCAGACATCTTTACGTTGTACTTTTGAGCAATCTCATAAACTCTGTGTACAACTTTAAGATCTTCATCCTCGGTACTGTTGTATTTATAGGCTGCAGCTTTATCTGTCCTACTTCTGATTGATTCACTGTTCCAAGTGTTTCTTGATAAATGACCTGCAGCTAGTGGGCTGTATGGCATTAAAGATACATTCTGTTGCTTACAGATTGGGATTAACTCTCTTTCATCCTCACGGTATAAAAGATTGTAGTGGTTCTCCATTGCTTCAAAGCGTGCAAAGTTATTATCTTTGGCAACCTGTTGCATGTTCATGAACTGATATCCATACATGGCAGAAGCGCCTAATGATCTTACCTTACCTGACTTAACAAGAGAGTCTAAAGCTTGCATGGTCTCTTCAATTGGAGTTTCATAATCAAAGCGGTGAATGATGTACAGATCAAGATAGTCAGTACCCAGTCTTTTTAAAGTACCATCAATCTCTCTTTTAATAGCAGTATCTGACAGTCTGCCTTCATTAAAATAGACCTTTGATGCTATTACTACCTTGTCTCTTGAGGATAAGTGATTGTTAAAGGCGTTTTTTAAAGCTCTGCCTAAGAACTCCTCACTTGAACCTTTTGAATAGCAGTTAGCTGTATCAAAGAAATTGATACCTAATGATAAAGCATGATCTACCATATTCTGAGTATCGCTCTCAGACAATGTCCAGTCATGCATAGAACCTGCTACACCAAAACTCATACAGCCAATACAGAGCTTTGATACTTTAAGCTCACTCTTTCCAAGATTTGTGTACTGCATATTCACTCCAAAAATCGATTGTGCTCTTTATTATCCTAGCTAATTATCTTGATAAATTATAAGATGAGTGTAGTTGATTGATGATAAAAGCGGTTGCTAAAAAGTATCTTTATCTTGCCTAAAAGTTGCAAAGATAAAATAAGAAGTAAGACGAAACTACCATGCACAACTCTCTCTTGCGCTGATCACTTTGACGCTCTCTTTTTTACTCTAAGCTTTTTGCTTATGCACGCTGTTATTCATTGTTTGCAGCAAGTTAAAAAGACAATCACCATAGAATTCAATTCCTTTGGAGTACACAAAATGATTTACGTCACTGGCGATTTACACCGTGAAAACGATATTGATAAGTTGTATAAGATTGCAAAACTTGAAAAGATACCTGATATCGTTCTAATTGCAGGTGACTTTGGTGGTATTTGGAATTCTGTTCAAAATACTGAAAATGGTGTAGAACCAGGAGATCTCGACAAACGCTTTTTAAAGCAACTGTCAGAGCTACCATTTAAAATCATCACCTGTCTTGGCAATCATGAGAACTATGATGCCATTTCTATGTTACCTAGAACAGAGGCTTATGGTGGCAAGATCATAAAACTAACAGACAATGTTGAGATCTTAGACCGTGGTTATGTCTTCACAATCGAAGGTAAAAAGATCTTCTCACTAGGAGGTGCAATGTCACCTGATAAGCAATACAGAACAGAGCATAAGTCATGGTGGTCACAGGAAACTATCACAGAGGCAGAGTACCAAAGAGCACTTGTTGAATTAGCAAAAGTTGATTTTACAGTTGATGCTATATTAACTCATACTGCTCCTTCAGGCATCCTATCATCTCTTATGGACTTTTATATTAGAACTCCAGCTAGCTGTGCTTACTATATGCAGGCTTTCTCTCATGATGAGAGCTCTAAATATCTTGAAAAGATAAGACAGGAACTTCAGTTTAAACACTGGTACTACGGTCATTTTCATGAGGATATCGACTTTAGCTGTGAGAATAAGAAATTCTCTTGTCGCTATAACTCTTTTACAGAGCTAGAAGTCTAAAACAGAGCTTAACGTCTGATTTTATAAAGATAAAGGAATTTAAATAAGGTCTTATGCAAGGACCGCTCTTATGAGATCAGAGCTGCCCTTGTAGAATTTGTCTTTAAACTATCTCTTCTCAGAGTTTTCGTTAAATAAGGTCATAGCAGCGCCTTCTGGCATAACCTTAAAGCCTGACTTCTCATAGAAAGGACAGTTATTTTTATCCTCAGGCATAACATCGATATAAAGATAGTCCTGATACTTCTCTTTAATCATCTTAATAAGAGTTGAGGCAATATGATGACCTTGATAGTCAGGATCCACTAAAACGTAATGGATAAAAGCTACCATTTCACTATCATCTAGAGCTCTGGCAAGACCTACTAACTTATCTCCATCCCATGCTGTAACCACGGTTTGAGAATTCATAAGAGCTTTGTGTAATCTATCAGGGAAATTAGCTGAATACCAGTTAATAGACTTAAATAAACGGTGAGTGTCCTCTTTTGAGAACTTCTTTTCAAAGGTGTATTCAATTGACATAACAACTACCTGTTTTAGTATTGATCTTCTTTAAGACCTGTTAAATTAAAGATGTCTTCAGAACTCATTCCTTTGTTTCTCATTTTTATGGCAATTTTAACTTGTGCTTGCATCAAACCTTTCTCTATTCCCTGTTTTTCACCCTTCTCTATTCCCAGCTTCAAACCTTTCTCCATTCCCTGCTTCAAACCTTCTTCCTTTCCTTTTTTTTGCCCCTCAGTAAAACTTGACTCTAAAGTTGCATAGTTATCCCACATCTTTTTCAGACTTTCTTCATAAGCATATTTCTCTTTTTCTGAAAATTTGGCAATTTCAGCAATTCTAAATAACCTAGTGAAAACTTGCTCTTTTAATGCAACGGGCTTGTCATTTAAAGCAGACAAATTCTTAATTGCAAACATCCATTTATCTTGGATAGTTTCAAGTTCATCTTCTCGTTTTGTGAACTTTGGTAATTCTAAATAGTAGTAAGCTAATTTGTCATAAAACTGCTTTTTTATAGCTTTGTCATACAAAACAACTTCATGACGATATGGCTCGCTGTCTTTATCTAAGACAAAGTTTAAAATACCTATGGTATAAACGGCCTTTAATTGATAATTCCAAACACCTTGTGGAGCCTGATTTCTTATGGCAAAAGAGCTGTAAAAGATGCTTCTATCTTTAAAATAGTTCTGAACTGCATTTTGCATTTCTACAATGATATATGCATCATCTGAGGTTTTGCAGTATACATCGAAGATTGCATCTCGGTCTGAGACAAGATCTCCTAATTGCTCTAAAGATAAATATGACAAATCTACAATCTTATCTTTTAAGTTCAAGAATGAATTTAAAAAGCTAATTAAGATATCTTTGTTTAGTTCTGTTCCAAACAGTCTTTTAAATCCAAAATCTGTATAGGCACAGACATATCTACCTTGATCAATTGGCATACTTGCTTCCTCTTAAATATTTTCTTTATTGTACCTTACAATCATAAAAAAAGATCTTCCCCTAAAAATTAAGTGAAAGATCTTTTGTTTATTTCCTTCAAACCTTAGCTTGAAGCTATGTATTAAAGTTATGAACTAAAACTAGTTAAGCTTTAATTCCTTTAAAACATAAGCTTTTAAGGTATTGTAGTCAGCAGGTAACTCTACTGCCTGTGAAGCTAACTTAGCCTTATCAGCTAATGCCTGAGGTAGAGGTAGATCGATACCTAAAATTCTGTCTACATCAGCTTTAAACTTAGCTGGATGTGCTGTGCCTAAGAAGATACCTGTCTCACCTTCTTTTAGGTTGTTCTCTAAAGTCTGATATGCAATAGCTGCATGAGGCTCTAAAACGTAACCTGTCTTCTTATAAAGGTTCTGCATGGTCTTTTCAGTTTCAGCATCTGACATAGAACCAAAAGCAAAGTCCTTTAATGACCAGCCCTGCATCTTAACTAAAGCTTCAACACGTGGCCAGTTGTTAGGTCTTGAGATATCCATTGCATTAGATAGAGTTGCAACTGTTGCATGAGGATCCCATTTACCTGACTGTAAGTAACGAGGTACAGTGTCGTTTGCATTACATGAAATAACAAAACGAGCCTTAAGTCCTAAAGCTTTAGCAATTAAGCCTGCGGTAATGTTACCAAAGTTACCACATGGAACTGAGAACACTACGTTGTTTCTCTTCTCTTTAGGCAACTGTGATACAGCCTCAAAGTAGTAAGATACCTGAGCTAATAAACGGCTGATGTTAATTGAGTTAGCACTATTCAAACCAACAGTAGTCTTAAACTCAACATCATCAAAAGCTGTCTTTACCATGTCCTGGCATTCATCGAAAATACCATCAACCTGAACTGCTTTAATATTCTTACCTAAAGTTGCAATTAACTTTTCCTGAAGATCTGAAATCTTTCCCTTTGGATACAGAACTACAACATCAATACCCTTTTGTTCATAGAAAGCAGCAGCTACAGCTGCACCAGTATCACCTGAGGTTGCAGTTAAAATGGTTAAGTGCTTATCGCCACGGATTGAGCCTAATACACGAGCCATGAAACGGGCACCAAAGTCTTTGAATGCTAAGGTAGGACCGTGGAATAACTCTAAGGCATATACATTCTCATCAGCTTTTACAATTGGAGCTTTAAAAGTAAAAGCATCAGCAATAATGCTCTCTAATTCAGGGATCTCATCACCGATTAAGTGACGTAAAATCTTTTGAGAACGCTCAACTAATGGTAAGTCTAATAACTCATCTACATTAGCTAATGGTTCGATATGATCTGGGAAGAATAAGCCCTGATCTTTACCAATACCTTTTACAACTGCCTGTGCAAAAGATACCTTCTCGTTATGATCTTTTAAATTGTATAGTTCCATAATTTATTTACTAATCCTCTAAAGCTTCTGCATAGGCACCACGTCTGTCAATCTTACAAATATGACAGAAACCGTCTTCGTTGGCAATAAAGTTTCTCTCAAGATATTCTTTCATCTGCTCTGCCTTTTCTTTGTCTTCAAAGATTGAGAATACAGATGAACCTGAGCCTGAAATACCGGTAGCTAATGCTCCTAAGGTCTTACCGTGCTCTCTTGCCTCGGTAAAACCAGGAATTAAACTTGCTCTGTATGGCTCTGCAATTACGTCGATTAAGCAGGAAGCTGCAAGCTTATCATTACCCTCATGACAAGCATGTACGAAGGTAGCTAAACGACGACCAAAGGTAATCACATCAGCACGTGAATATTCCTTTGGCAGAATTTGACGAGCAGCATTAGTTGAAACTTTAATACCAGGGAAACATGATACCCAGTACCAGTTATCAAAATCAGGAAGAGTGGTAGATATCACTCCATTTTCCTGAACGATAAGCTGCAGACCACCGAAATAGCATGGAGCAACGTTATCGTAATGAATAGAGCCTGAGATTTTTCCCTCAAGTCTACCCATAAGCTCAAGGCAGCCTTCCTGACCTAAAGCTTCTGAATGAATAGCATCTAGTGCTACTACAGCAGCTACCACAGAAGCTGCTGATGAGCCTAAACCGGAGCACACTGGAAGGTTCTTAGATAACTCCATGTGCACATCTTTAACTTTTAAGCCTTTTTTCTCTAAAGCATCTTTGTACATTAAATAAGCATCGTACACGATGTTCTTTTTAGGATCAGATGGCAGTTTGTGAGCAAAACGACCAACCACTGCAACATCGCAACCTGGCTCTGAGTTTTCAGAGATGGTAATTTCATCTCCTAATAAAGCTCCATCGATTGGCTTTAGAGCTGCACCTAATAAATCAAAACCTACTGACAGGTTTGCAGCTGATGCAGGAGCATATGCTTTAAAAATCTTAGACATGGTTAAATCCTAATCCTCATGAGCCCAATTCTGTAAACGTAAAACATCAGAGAGCACACCAGCTGCAGTTACTGCAGTACCTGCACCATAACCTCTGATTACTAATGGAATTGGCTGATAGTAAGCTGTAGTGAATGCTAAAGCATTCTCACCGTCACGAACCTTGAATAAAGCCTGATCAGGACCTACTGCCTGTACAGAGCAGGTGCACTTACCGTCTTTAATAGAACCAACATAGCGTAATACCTTACCTTCAGCTTTAGCTTTTTCAACTAAAGCTGTAAATGAAGCATCAGCTTTCTTGATGTTCTCGATAACTTCCAAAGCATTATTGCCCTGTAAGTATTCAGAAGGAACAGCGCCCTGTACATCAACGTCTGATAACTCTAACTTCAGACCGCACTCGCGAGCTAGGATTAACAGCTTTCTTGCTACATCCATACCATCAAGATCGTCTTTTGGATTTGGCTCAGTAAAGCCCTTCTCATAAGCAATCTTAGTTGCCTCAGATAAAGACATGCCATCTTCAACAAGACCGAATAAGTATGAAAGTGTACCTGATAAGATACCTGAGAAATCAATCAGTCTGTCGCCTGCTGCAAGCTCGTTCTGAACAGTGTTGATAACAGGCAAACCCGCACCTACGTTTGCTTCATATAAGAACTTTCTGTGCTGAGCGCGAGCGGTTCTTCTTAACTCCTGATAGTACTCATAAGAACCGGTGTTAGCTTTCTTACTTGGGGTTACTACGTGGTAACCTGCTTTCATGAAATCAACATACTTAAGAGCTAACTCTTCAGATGAGGTGCAATCAACTAAAACAGGGTTGATTAAATGAGCATCTTTAATTAACTGCTCAGCTGCCTCTGGAGTTAATGTAGGCTTATCGCTCTTAGCTAATAAATCTTTATAGTTCTCTAAATCCACACAATTTGGATCTGAGATAAAGTGCTTAGAGTTACCGATACCTACAACTCTGATATCAATACCATGACTGTCTGACAATTCTGTTCTCTGACGCTTGATCTGAGCTAATAACTCACCACCTACGCCACCGCAGCCGATTAGTACAACATCAATACGCTGTCTTGAATTGAAGAAAGCTGTATGGGCAAAAGCTACCGCCTCTGTAACTCTCTTTTGTGAGATTACAGCTGAGATTGAACGCTCTGATGAGCCCTGAGCAATTGCTCTGATGTTTACGTTTGCCTCAGCTAAGGCTCTAAAGAATTTACCTGAAATACCGCGCACCATGCGCATACCATCGCCCACAACGGAGATAATTGCGCAACCTTCCTTAATTTCAACAGGATTTAATAAGCCTTCTTTTAGCTCTAACTTAAATTCTGCATTGATTACTTTCTTAGCCTTAGCAAGTTCTGACTGGCTGATGCAGAATGAAATTGAGTACTCAGATGATGACTGAGTAATTAAGGTAATTGAAATACCTGCTCTTGATACAGCGGTAAACAGACGACCTGCCATACCTACCATACCTTTCATACCAGGACCTGAGATATTGATTAGAGCAACATTCTTTAAGTCAGAAATACCTTTAATAGGTACTGATAAATCTGTTTCCTCAGAAATTAAGGTACCAGGACCTTTAGGATTCTTGGTGTTCTTAATTAAGCAAGGGATCTCAAACTGAGCAATAGGAGCAATGGTACGAGGATGTAGAACCTTTGCACCGAAGTAAGATAACTCCATAGCTTCAGCATATGACATCTTCTTTAGAAGAACTGCGCCTTCTACAGCTCGTGGATCACAGCTGTAAACACCGTCAACGTCAGTCCAAATTTCACAGCACTCTGCATTTGAAATTGCAGCTAAACATGCTGCTGAATAGTCAGAACCATTTCTGCCTAACAGTACTAACTGACCTTGAGCATTACCGCCACAGAAACCTGACATTAAAGTAATAGCTTCTTTGTCGTCAGGTAGAGCTGCATAACGAGCTCTTGACTGCTCAATGTTTACAGAAGACTCCATGATACCGCCTTCTGTTACTAATACCTGAACAGGATCAATTACTCTTACTTTCTTGCCTAAAGCCTTTAACAGCTCTGACATGATTAGAATTGAGAAACTCTCACCGCGGCTTTCTACGAATGCCATTACAAGTTCTGGGCATACGCCTAATAAAACCATACCATCCAAACGCTGTTTTAAGATGTCCATGGTCTTGTTGAATTCACCTAAAATCTTGTCAGTGTCGAACTTTTCGTACTTTGAGCCTAAGGTTGTAATAATTGGTTCAACAATAGAGCGGATCTGAGCGAACTCTTCGCTTCCGTCTTTACCGGCAGCACCCTGAGCTACCAAAGCTACTAATAAATTGGTGATCTTTGCTGGAGCAGACAGAACTAAAGCTGTCTGTGATCTCTTAGCAGTATCAAGCGCAATTTCAGCTACATCCTGAAATCTCTGTGCATTTGCAACTGATGTACCGCCAAACTTAAGAACGCGCATAAAACTAGGCTCCTGTTGAAAAGCTAAATAATCTTTTTATAGTTGAAGTTAACAACTTTTAGGATTTAAACCTGTCATGTTCTAAAACACTAATCTTACTGTCTTAAACACAGGTAAATAATCCTGAACTTACAAATTTCTAGAGAGGTAACTTTGGATATGTGCTCTACATCTATAGATCTGTAATGTTGTAATAAAGTTGATGTTAACTTTTTTATTTATTGAGTAATTCAATAATAGATATATGAAAACCTTATTTTTAAAGTTTTATCAAATATTGTCAATTCAAATTTGCCCTGTCTTTGCCATTTTCGGCAGGAAGTGGCAGACACTCTTTCTTATAAATTAAAAATATCATTAAAGATCATAAAGTTAAATAATGGCACTATTCTTGCAATTTCCTAAAAAAAACATAATTTTTGGGAAATTACAAAAATGGAAAATGTACTGAATTTGGGCAATGTACAGGCAATTTTACGGTCATCAGACAGTTTGCTTGCTAAAAACCTGTTGTTATCTATGCAAAGCAATGCTGTAAATGCATCGACACTTGCATCTAATGCTACTAGTGCAGTTACAGCAACGCTTTTACCGAATACCAATCTTATTGCTAGCTCTATCAATGCAAGTACTGTCAATGCTAGCAGTATAGTAGCTTTTCAAAAAGAGCTTGAAAGACAGTCAAAACAGCAAGCTTACGAGAACAAGATCAATTCTATAAAGCAGGAAATCAGTTCTACTGTATCAAAAGCTTCTTTAGATTCAGCAACTGCAAGTTCTGCTTTTTATTATGCAAATAATAAAGAACTTTGCACCTCATCAAATTCTTCAAAAGCAGAGTATTTAAAAGGTAAAAAAGCTCTGCATAGTGGAGCTTATTCTCAAGATTTTGGTTCTGAGAGTTTAGATCCTGTAAATACTGATGCTATTGGTGAGTTAGCTCCGTTTTCTAGACACGATGATTCATTCAATAACGATGAGACCGATCCTCATGTAATCGAACAAGAGTTAAAAGAGATATTTTTAAATTCAGCCCATTGTGCTTCAAAGTCTATCTTTGAAAATGAATTGTCTTTAGATGACACTCCAATCTTTTTTGGTTCTGAGCATTCTCTTAGTGTTTCAGCATCTGTAGCTCAGTTAGTAGATAACATGGTAAATACTCTTTTGAGCTACCAAAGCATTCCATTAAATAATGCTTTAGGGATGATGACAAATATCTCTATGTTAATGAAAGCAGTAAGTGACTGCTCCACTACTGCTATTGAGACCATATCTCAATCAACTGTACTTACAAATCAGTACAATCCAAAAGTAATCATGCTACCTCTGTATGTCTTAGGTTATAGCCTCATTGATTACATCAGACGCTATAACTGCAAGGAGTTCAATTACAAGAAGGAAAGACAAAAAGCTGAAGAAAAGATAGCTAAAAATGAGAAAGAGCGTAAACAGAGGATGGCTGAGTTTGCTGCTTCTTTCCAGTTTAACTACAGTTAAAGCTGTAGACAGCCTTTTAGATTTTCAAAAGATCTCCCCTCACTCCGTGAATAATGTAAAGATGAAAAATCATCTTCACATTTTCACGGATTGTTTATTATTCACGGTTTGTTCCTTATTCTCGATCGTTTCTTATTCACGAATTGTTCCTTTGTCTGAATAGTTCCTTTTGATAATCAATTTTTTCTGACACGCTCTTAGTTACAAGTAGACTAAGTAAAAACAAAAGTGCTAACGGCTATGTATTTAACAGCGTATTTACTTTTAATGAATGGGGATTAGCGTCATTTTTAATTCTAATTAAATTAGAATTTAAGTATAATCGATAACTAGAGGTCGATACTTAATGGACAAATTCATATTCAAAAGAAAGAGTTATAAGTCTCTTTTAGAGTGGAAAGAAAAACACAGCACTCGCAATGCTCTTTTAGTTAAAGGAGCTAAAGGTGTAGGTAAAACAACGCTTGTAAAAGAGTTTGCTAAAAATGAATTTAAAACCTACATTCTGATTGACTTTAAAACAGCAACTAAAGAGATCATAAGCTTGTTTGATGACATGCAGAATTTAGACTGGTTCTTTCTAAAGTTGCAACAGTTTACTCATGTGAGACTCTATGAACATGACTCAGTCATTATTTTTGATGAGGTTGAATACTTTCCTCGAGCAAGACAGGCCATCAAATATCTCGTAGCAGATGGTAGATAAAAATACCTAGAAACAGGATCTTATCTTGAGCGTAAGAAGAACCTTCAAAATATTCTGATACCAAGTGAAGAGTTAAAACTCACTCTAAGCCCATTAGATTTTGAAGAGTTTTTATGGGCAACAGGAGATAAAACTACAGCTGACACCATAAAACAGCTTATAAAAGTAAAAAAGGAGGCAGGAGCCCCTCTACACCAAAACTTAATGCAAAAATTTAACCTCTTCATGTTAATAGGCGGTATGCCTGAAGCTATCAAGGCTTATACAATTACAAACAACCTTGAAGAGGTAGACAGTGTAAAAAGACAGATCCTAAAAGAATATGAAGATAACCTTTTAAAGATTAAGAGAAAAGGATTCGCTTACAAGTTATTCAAGGCAATACCAGAAAACCTGCGTAACCAAGCTTCTAGATTTATCCTGTCTAATGTAAAGAAAGGAGCAAGATCTGTTAGTGTTCAGAAATTACTGCCTGAGATGTTAAGTTCCTATGCACTTAACATTGCCTACCAAGTAATGAATCCAAATGATGAAGTAAGTCTTTTTTCTGATGACAGTCGCTACAAATTGTTTCTATCAGATACAGGACTTCTTATAACACTAGCTTTTATCGACAAGAAATTCACAGAGAATGTAATTTATAACAAATTGCTTTCAGACAAGCTTGAAGCTAATTTGGGGTATGTATATAAAAATGCTGTAGCTCAAATGCTAGTTTCAAAAGGTTATAAACTTTTCTATTACACTATGAAAAGTGAAACATCTAACCATCTGTATGAAATAGATTTTTTAATCTCTGAAGGTGACAAAATAAGTCCTATTGAGGTTAAGTCTGGCAATTACAGGCAACATAAATCACTAGATGTCTTTTGTGAAAAGTTCAGTAGAAGAGTAAAGAACAAATACGTTATCCACACTAAGGATTATGCTTTTGCTAACGGAATACATTACCTTCCTGTATATATGGTTCCATTTCTTTAACTCCTGAAGATTTGAGATATTAAGGAAGAAAGAGAGTATAAATACAACAAGACAGTTTCATCATCGAATGCATAGAAAGCTTGGCTGTACAATACTTTAAACACTTAATATCTCAAAAGAAATTTGCACCAAAATTTGCCACCCTAATAAAACGCTTACACTCACATAAAAGTCCGCATTCTTATGCAATAAGAGCTGTCTTTTTTTAGATGCTAGAAAAAAAAGCGCTCAAAATGTGCTTTTTATAGTAAAATACCGAAAGTTTGTGTGCTGAAAAGAAAGTGATATTCAATCAGAACAGCACTAACGGCTGTATCAAAAAATGTATTTTATTGAGGATAGGATCATGAGAAAACCTGTTGTAATGGGTAACTGGAAATTAAACGGTACCAAGTCAACTGTTACTGATTTAATTAAGGCATTCAGAGAGCCAGCTGACAAAAATGCAAACGTAGATGTTGCAATTTGTGCTCCTGCTATTTTCATTGGTATGGTTGAATCATTAGCAACTGGTTCAAACTTAAAGTGGGGTTCAGAGGACTGCGATATCCACACTAAGGGTGCTTACACTGGTGAGAACTCACCTGAGATGTTAAAAGAATTCGGCTGCACCTACGCTATCGTTGGTCACTCAGAGCGTCGTGGCTACCACAATGAGTCAAATGAAATCGTTGCTGGCAAGTTCAAGGCTGCTCAGGAGAACGGTTTAACTCCAGTATTATGCATCGGCGAGTCAGAGGCTGAGTACGATGCAGGTAAGACTCTTGATGTTTGCAAGGCAGAAATCAAGGCTGTTATCGATTTATGTGGTATCGAAGCATTCAAGAATGCAATCATTGCTTACGAGCCAATTTGGGCAATCGGTACTGGTAAGACTGCAACTCCTGAAATCGCACAGAACGTTCACCACGGTATCCGTGAGTTCTTAAAGACCTTCAATGCAGAAGTTGCTGACGGCGTACGTATCCTTTACGGTGGTTCATGCAACGCTAAGAATGCTGCTGACATCTTCGCACAGCCAGATGTTGATGGTGGCTTAATTGGTGGTGCTTCATTAAAGGCTCCAGATTTCACTGCTATTATCGAAGCAGCTGCTAAGGCTTAATTTAAAAATAACGGACACGTGTAATATGGCAATCAAGAAAATTGGTGTTCTGACCTCAGGTGGTGATGCACCAGGCATGAACGCAGCAATTCGTGCTGTAGTTCGCACAGCTTTATCATATGGTTGGGAAGTTTTAGGTGTACGTGATGGTTACTCAGGATTACATTCAGGTAACTTCGTACAGTTAAACAGCCACTCAGTATCTGATCTGTTAAACCGTGGCGGTACTTTCTTAGGTACAGCTCGTTTCCCACAGTTCAAGCAGCCTCAGGTTCGTCAGGAAAGTGTTGAAGTTATGAAGAAACACGGCATCGATGCTCTAGTAGTTATCGGTGGTGACGGCTCATACATGGGCGCTAAGTTAATTTCTGAGTTAGGCTTCCCTTGCATTGGTTTACCAGGCACTATCGATAACGATATCGCTGGTACTGATGCTACTATCGGTTTCGATACAGCTTTAAATACTGCTGTTGAAGCTATTGATAAGTTACGTGACACCTGTTCTTCACACAAGCGCATCAGCGTTGTTGAAGTTATGGGCCACCACTGCGGTGATTTAGCTGTATGCGCAGCTGTATCATGCGGTACTGAGGCAGTTCTTGTTCCAGAAGTTGAGTGGAACAAAGAGCAGGTTTATGCTGACATTAAGAAAGGCATTGATGCTGGTAAGCGTCATGCAATCTTAGTTGTTTGCGAGAACCAGACTGATGTTCACCAGATGGCTAAAGAGTTAGAAGAGTTAACTGGTCTTGAGACCCGTGCTACTGTTCTAGGTCACATTCAGCGTGGTGGTTCACCATCAGCTGTTGACCGTGTATTAGCTTCACGTATGGGCGCTTATGCTTGTGAGCTATTAAAGAACGGTGAGTCAGGTCGTTGTATCGGTGTTGAGCGTGGCGAATTAGTTCACCATGACATCATCGAGTGCATCAACAACATGAAACACCAGTTCATGAAGAGCACTTACGATTTAGCTTTAAGCTTGAAGTAATTATTACTTTTCTCAAAATGCCCTCTTAATGAGGGCATTTTCTATTCTTTCTGCATTTTTTCTTTTCCGATCTTCCTTTTTTCTACTATTTTTTTTCAATAAAAGACAATTCACTAAATTACTTATATAATCATAGACATAGGTAGAGGAGTTTTTTTATGAAAGATATCAGTTCAGCAGATTCGTTTAAGGATTTTACTTTAGATAACTCTATCTATATTGATAAGACTCAATATTTACCAGTCTTAATTAAACTTAAAAGAGTCTTTATCTCCCGTCCTCGTCGTTTTGGTAAATCTCTTACCTTAGATACCATTGCTACATTATTTGGTTATGGTGTAGAACCATACTTTAAAGGTACTTGGATTTATGACAAGTGGACTGAACCTACCTATCCAGTATTTAGATTAAATCTAATTGAATATCCAAAATCAGATCTGACAGAATTTAAAAGACGACTAATCAAAGATATTACAGAATTTGCTCGTTTAAACAAAGTTGAAAACTATGTTGAAGATGAATCTCCTACAGGTTCACTAAAAAGTCTTTTAGCGTCATTAGAGATTGCTTGCAGAAGAATAGTCATTTTAATCGACGAATATGACTGCCAGTTAACAGCTAACATTAATAACAAAGAAGTCTACGATTCTTTTCAGGAGTTCTTAAGAGAATTTTACGGAACAATCAAAGGAAAGTTTGCCATAAGATTCTTAGGTATAACCGGTGTTACCAGATTAAAAGACGTGTCAATCTTTTCAGTAGGTTCTGATATTAACGACATTACTAATGACAGTGCCTTCTCTCAGATGATAGGTTTTACCCGTGACGAGATTAAAAAGTACTACATTGATTATTTAAAGTTAGCAGCATCCTATGAGAACAACTGCAGTGTTGATGAAGTAACTGATAATATGCTTGAGTCAATGTTAGATATGATGGCTCAGAACTATGATGGCTACTGCTTTGATGAATTCTATAAAAAGAAAGTATTCAGTACCTGGTCTGTAAATAAATTTTTCCAAAACATTGTAAGAAATAAATTTGTAGATTTTGGTGAATACTGGTACGACAATGGTGGCTTGCCATCTATTCTAGTTAACTACTTAAAAACACACGAACTGAATATTTTTGATTACTTAGACAAAGATAAGAGTTTAAAGGTTACAGATGATGACTTTAAAAATCCAACAGCATTAACCTCAATCAATCAGAATGTCCTGATGTGCCAGACTGGATATTTAACTTTACGCTCTTCACTTAATGATTCTAATATCGTTGCTTTAGGAATTCCTAACGGTGAAATTTATAAGGCTTTAAATAAACTATTAGCTGCCAAATTCTTTAAAGGAAGAATTGATGTAACCAATGATGATAATGAAAACATCTTGGATGTAGGTTCTGTTGAAGACATCATTAGTTTACTTAACACTATGGTAAACACTGTAACCTATGATGCCTATCCATTAAATTCAGAATCAGCTGTACAGAACTATGTTAAAGCATATTTGCTAGGAGCAAAACAGACTGTATCCTCAGAAATTCATCAGGCTAAAGGCAGAGCTGATTTAATGATTGAGACCAATAAACGCAGAATTGTCATTGAGTTTAAGTATGCTCAAAATGAGACTGAAGCAAAGACAAAGCTTAGTGAGGCTGTAGAGCAGATTAAATCTCGTGACTATGGCAACATCATACCTAAAAAGAATGAGCTGCTAAGAATTGCAGCAGTCTTTAATGCAGATCCAAAGGTGAGAGCTTTTACCGAGTATCAGGCTGTATAAAATTACAGTTTTGAGTTGTTGACCTCTACTCTGCAAAAGTTTAATAAATGCAGAGTAGACGGATTATTTTCAAATCTTAAAAGCACAATGAGATGTTTATTCTCATTTGCATTTAATCAGATCCTGCATATAAATCTTGTTATAGAAATTTACTATATCTAGTCATTTCTAAATAGTATTATCTTTCTCTGACATTCATCTGTAAACTCAAAGCATGAAAACAATAAATGAGGTTACAAATGACAGCACATATTCCATTTAAGTATGATTTTGTAGGTTCTTTCTTAAGACCTGAAGCAGTTCAGAATGCTAAAGCTTTATTCAAAAAAGGCCTGATTTCACAGGACGAATTAACTAAAGTTGAAAACACTGAGATTGAAAAGTTAATTGCTAAACAGAAAGCTGCTGGCTACCACGTAATTACCGATGGTGAGTACAGAAGAGCTTACTGGCATTTAGATTTCTTTTGGGGACTGAACGGCATCGAGCAGACAGAATTATCACATGGCTATTTCTTCCACAACGAGGAAACTGCTAAAGGCTCAATTAAGATTGTAGGTAAGATCACCGGTGAGAACCACCCATTTGTTGAGCACTTTAAGTTTGTAAATCAGTTTGCAGATGAGAATGCTGTAGCAAAACAGACTTTCCCTGCTCCTGCTCAGTTACTAGCAGAGTTATTCAGAAAAGATAATATTGAGAACACCAAAAAGTTCTACCCTAACCTTGATGAGTTAATTGAGGACATCGGTGCTGCTTACAGAACAGTTATTAAAGAGTTATATGCAGCAGGCTGTAGAAACATTCAGGTTGATGATTGTACTTGGGGTATGTTCGTAGATGAGAAGTACTGGGCAGCTCGTCAGAACGGCAATGTTTCTTTAGAAGAGGAAGCTGAGAAGTACCTAAGAGTTAACAATTTAGCTTATCAAGATCGTCCTAAAGATCTTGCTCTTACAACTCACATTTGTCGTGGTAACTACCACTCAACCTATGCTTGTACTGGTCCTTATGACTCAATTGCTCCTATTCTTTTTGCTAAAGAGAATGTTGATGCATTCTATCTTGAGTTTGATGATGAAAGATCAGGCGGTTTTGAACCATTAAAATTCGTTCCACAAGATAAGAAAGTAGTTCTTGGTTTAATCACCTCAAAGAGACCTCAGTTAGAGGACAAAGAGTTCATTAAAAAGAGAATTGCTGAGGCTTCTAAGTACATTCCTCTAGAAAGACTTTGTTTATCTCCACAGTGTGGTTTTGCTTCATGCGAAATTGGTAACAAGCTTACCGATGAAGATCAGTGGAAGAAACTTGCTTTAGTAAAAGAGATTGCTAAAGAAGTATTCAATGTTGATTAGTTTTCAATCCTGATTAAAAGTTAAGGATCTTACTTCTCTCAAGATCTTTAATAAAAATCATCTAAAAGGAGAGCAATGACCTTGCTCTCCTTTTATTATCTGTGTTTCCCCTCTTTCCTGTATCTTGAAAAAGCTCAATCAGACCTCATTTAAGCTCTTCTAAGTTCACCATTAGTCAATTAACTTACGACTTAACAAAATCATAACAATTCAAGCACAAGCCTTTAATAATCACTCTGTATATTTGGAAGTGTAGAAAGAAAATATGTCTTGGTTAATGAAATTTAATGTTTGAATTGCTGATTGATTAGTTAATTGAATTGTTGATTAGAAATCGTAGTTTTTGTGGTTAGTAGTTTTATAGTGTCTACCGCCAGTTACTTGGCCACCCTGCGCCACGAACTCGGACACAAGTGGCCGAGTTGAAGTTGGCAGTTACGCGGACACCTAAAAAAGGTCCTCCTGCCAACTTCATTACATTCATTACACCTAAAATAGGCTAGTTCTTTTCCTCCTTACCATCTGTTT
>Ga0256405_10003527_pt1 | contig 31988 bp, 19 predicted proteins | sample RumenRJG_02DNA_FD_189096 | JGI IMG/M metagenome (GOLD analysis project Ga0256405, IMG submission 189096) | Bovine rumen microbial communities from Lethbridge, Alberta, Canada - RJG_02 | ecosystem: Host-associated > Mammals > Digestive system > Stomach > Rumen | place: Canada: Alberta...
TAGAGGTAGTGGAAGATTTTCTTCTTGAATCCGGAGAAATCGTACTGCGAAAACAGGGGGTCAAGAATGATGGAATAGTAGACGGATTCCCGGTAAACGGTGCACTTTTCCGGGCCGATGGTACGCCCTTTATCTCCTCTGACTCTGCGGTTGTTCCGACTCCAGAGCATCGGCGTCCGGACAAAGATCGCATCCTGCGTTAGGAAGGAAACGACCTGATCCTGAGGAAGAACAACGGTCCGGTAATACCGTTTTTTTTCTGTTTCCGGATCCGTCCGTATCTCGACGGCGGGAGGCGCATTGCTGGCTGCGTTCAGTTCATTGCAGGCATTTCGCAAAGATGAGAAGACTTCATCTGACAGTGATACCGCTCTGGTGAATACCTCTGGAGATCCGTTGGACCGGATCATGTTCTGTTCTATCTCTAGGTCGCTCTCAAATGTTTTCATCCTCAGACTCAGATTATCGGCTATCTTTCTGGCTCGGCGGATGGCCGCGGATGTGGATTCCTGAACGGCATCCGCTTCCATTCTCGGTATGGTCATGTAACTGTAATGGCTCATCGGTTTAAGTTCCTCATAAATGTTTTTGATCACATATCTGGTTCAATCCGCGCTCAGCTGGACATATTTAACGTCTTTTGTAACGGGATCGATCAGACAGTAATAGTCGAAACCCGCATTTTTCAGCATGGAAACATCCTCCGGACGGTGCAGAATGGCGATGTGGGTTACAATGTCACTGACACCCCTGAGAATCGTTTCGCTGCGGATGCGCTGGGCAAGCAGAGCGTCATGTTCGCTCTCAACAACGGTAACATCAAAGGTGTCACCGTCAGGGGTGATAAACAGGAATTGGGTAGGAAAACGGGTCAGAATAATCTCCTGCACGTTATTGCTTCCGGCGGCCACGAGAACCCAGAAGGCTTTCATCAGCTTTGCCTGGGTTTCCTTTCTATAGTGCGCGGCACCGACAAAGGAGAAGGTATCCGCTTCTTCGTCATAGACCAGAATATGCTTTATAGCCAGCTGATTAAGCAGGTATTCTACCCGGTAGTCTGCCAGTTCACAGGAAAAGAATCGCATGATCTGCTCTTTTGTCAGCGTTCCGACTGTCTGCAGCAGAGAAAGAATGTTATCGATTGTATATTTGTAAACCATGGTATTACTCCCCTTGCGGTCAGCTTCTCACGCTCAGCTGAGATTTGATCCGGTTCAAATCGTCTGCCGAGGTGGTAATCAGATCATGCTCTTTCCTGCTGGCCTTAATATTGATAAAGATATGGTTTGAGTTGGCAACCATCAGTGCTTTTGAAGCCTTTCGTTTACCCGTCGCGGACTGTACTTCCGTCCGTTTCAGCTGCTTCATCTCCTCACTGGTCAGATCTATCACCTTCGCTACGGCCTCTGCCTCTTTTTTGTCCATCGGCAGAAGAAGCTTGGTTTTGCTGTTGTTGATGATCGCTGCTCCTGATTCATTTTCCAGAACATCCGCCAGATCCTGAGTTGCGCCGATGGCCGCGCCGGCATATCCGCGGATGATTTTGAAAACCTCAACCACGAACTCCGCTGACATTTTTGAGCCTTTCATCAGCTTCCACAGCTCGTCAATGGCGACTATTTTACGTTTTGTCCGGTCCGCCTGAGCCTGGTCCATGACGAAATCCAGCGCGATAAACATGCCGACCGGCAGGAGCTCCTCCGTCAGGGCGGATACGTCTATCACTACAAATCTGTTGTTCAGGTTGACATTCGTAGGCTGATTGAAGGATCTCGCCGATCCGGAAACAAACCGCGTTAACAGGTTATAGAGCCGTTTTCCGTCGTCTCCGGATGCCCCAAGGTCTTCATGGAGATCGCCCAGAAGCGGCATCTGCCTGTATTCTCCGCTTCCATTTGGGTCGATCAGGCTTCTGTTTTGGGACGTGATTCCGAACCTGCCGTATGTTTTGATCAGTGTTTCATCCAGAATCTGCTTTTCCACCGCGGACATATCCGGGACCAGAAGAGAGAAAAAACGGTGCAGCTGCTGGATTTTATTGACGAGAATGGAACCGCGAGAATCCTCGGGAATACCATCGATGATATCAGTGTCACTGGTATCCTTTCTGCGGATCTCCATGATGTTGATGTTCTGCGCTGAGCCAGGCGATATCTGGATAATCTGTCCGCCGATGGCCGAACAGGCCCGGTAAAACTCAAAGCCTTTCAGCGGAGCGATGATATAAACCTGTGTGCCCTTCTGTCTCAGGCGCAGCAGCATGCACAGGAGCGTGTACGTTTTTCCGCTCCCAGAGGGCCCGAAGATCATCATGTTCGCGTTCTGATACTTCGCTGTATCAAACATGTTTACGAAGACCGGAGAGCCGTAACGGGCGTTTATTCCGAGAAAAACACCGCCCCTGTCACACAGCTCGTAGGCCGTAAAAGGATAGCAGGATCCCAGCTGGGAAGCCATGATATTCCTTTTGGATTTAGCAAAGATCCCCTTGTTACAGGGAGAAGTCGGGATGGTGGCGAGGAAGGCGTCGTCCTGCTGAAACGTGCAGCGTTTGAGGTTCATATCATTGCGGATGCAGTAGTCCCGCATTTCCCGAAACCTGTCATTCAGCTCGTCTTCACTGTTCGCGTAGATCGTCAGGATTGTGCTGATATAGCAGAAATCATCACCGTTTGCGAGCTGCTGTTTGATATAGAGACCGGATTCCAGGGACGATACGATATCATCATAATCCGAGGCGATATCATCCGTGTTTTTCTGCTGGATCCGCTTGTTTTTCAGTTCAAACTGAAGTCTGCGCAGGATGGATTCCGTGCTTTCCTTATGTACCCAGAGGTCTACGTTGACATCCTCCATGTATCCAAACAGCACCTGGAGCCAGCCACCGTAGGCCTGAACCGGATACGCATTTGACGGGAGATATGCGTACGTGACGTACTTTCCGTCTATTATCATGTAATTGGGACTCTGCCTGGACTCAATCTGATCCGGAGCAAAAAAATCCGTCACAGGGATGCGGTTCAGATTAATATTTGCTCCGTATTTCTGCGAATAGTTATATAGAATGGCGTCTTTCCGGTCCTCCCAGAGAAGAGAATCTGACTGAGCCTTGCAGACTGAAGTGAACAGTGCGTTCAGCGTATAATCCTTCTCCTCCGAGGAGATCAGGGCATTCCCGCAGCCTTCCAGCGCTGTCTGAAGGCTTCTTCCCTGCTTATCCAGAGATCTTTTGACCTCTGGAAAACCGGGCGTTTTACGAAAACCGCCGGGCTCTTCAAAGGGAAAAGAGACGAAAAAGCGTCTCGTTGCCCCTTGCGTCTGGCCGATCCGCTTCAGCATGTCGATCTGATCACGCTGAAGCTTTTTGCATTCCTCACTGCTTTCCCGTGCCATGCAGGATTCCAGTTCTTCTATAAACGTATTGACATTGGACGGCATGGAAAGCACTTTGATGTGCACATCCTTTGGCCATGTCCGAATCACTCCACCGAACTGTGCGATGATCGCATCCTGCTCACCAGGGGATCTCAGCTCAAAGTTGATAGGAGAAAACTCCATGAGCTTGGCATAGGTACCATCCTTCAGAACCACAATATCGTCCCGGACATCCAGTATCGGCATTGCCTGCTGAGTGCTGGAGATGCTTCGGAATCTTCTGTGCCGGCCTGCGCCCGGATCCCCGTTTTTACCCAGCGCATCCAGCAGCTCCCGCTCAGGCATCTTCACATTTTGTCCGGAAGAATCTGCATGGCCAGCCTTCTTCACGGCTCTTTTCCTGAGCTTCTCTTCCCTTGCACGGGCGCGTTCTTCCGCCCGCTCTTCAATTGTTTTGCGCACTTTTAAGCTCCTTCGCTGTCAGTCAGTTGGTCTCGTAATCGCTGACATAGATGTCTTCTTCCTCCGGTTCATTGTATCCGTCCGCGGAAAAAACAAACTGTATTTTTCCGATATCCGGCTCGGAACTGATCTCAACCTCCGGGTTATCCCGGACCATTTCCTCGCTGTAATCACCGTTATCCTCGAGATAATTGTCAATTCCGGGGTCGAATCGGAACTCATAGTCCTCCCCCTCCACCATTTCGCCTTCCACAGCATTTCTGCGCATTGTTTCCCAGATGTTCGTATAAACCTCTATCATGGCGTCACGGCCGCCTGCGTCTTCCTGAAGTGCCTTGATCGGGTCCGTACCGAGAAGCCTCGGATTTGTATTGTACAGGCGGATCTCATTGTTTTTTCTCCATTTCATCAGATTTTTCAGTGTCGTAGAGATAGGATCCCCGTTATACCCGACCTGGCCCAGAACGAATCCCGGACCGCAGATGATGACAGCGACCGTGAGCTTTGCACTCACTCCGGCATCCGGCAGTGCCAGCATAATAAACGTGAAAGCGAAAACACCGAGAAACGCTGTCATGGCGAGTGAGTCAATCAGATACCGGACCCGGACTGCCATCTGGCCGATATGCAACTTCGATTCGCTGATATAGTTATCCGGGATATAATAGACCTGCCGCTTTTCCGTTAATTCGGACATCAATTCATCCTTCCGTTTTCCTGTTTTTCAGATTAGTCAAGTCTGCGTTTGCCGTAAAAGCTGCCGGCGCAGAACTGCCTACGCCGGCTGCCGGCCCTGGATAATCAAGGCCGCCGTATCCTGATTAACGGTAGATATTCGCGTTGAACATGCCGTTGTTGCCGTAGTCGTACTCGGCATGACAGAGCAGATAACCGTCTTCACTGTGCCCGTCTTTGATGACACGGACCATGACCTGGGTACCTACCGTCATCTCATGCCCGAACGCATTCGCATCCATACGGACAATTCTGGCGAACAGATCGAAGGTCGGAAGGTATGCGAACATATTGCGAATTTCACGGCCGTCCTCACCCGTACGCTTGGAAATACGGGTAATGATTGCCTTGGTCCTTCCGTTATCCCGCAGAACATGGTAACGGGATTTTGCCTCTTCGAGCTCAATCCGGATCGGGTCGAGTGAAATCGAGGTCACGGTTCCCTTCTCATCCGTCTGCACATCGGTCAGTACCGCCAGCAGATCCTGGTTTACCTTGTAACCGTCGTGGAGATCGAGATAAAACCTTCTCGTGAGCTGGCGCTGACGGATAACGACATCCATTCCTCCGATCAGGACGACGATGGAGCTGTTGTTCACTGCCGTAATCTTTGCCGATACGACGTCTCCCACCTTATATCTCGGATGGTTCCCGCCAAAGTAGGTACGGCTTTGGATCTCCATGGCACGGACGCGGGAACCGAGAAGCACCATATCGTCTCCGTCCTGTTCATATGCGGTCAGGCAGAACGGAATCTGGCCTCCGATCATGCGCTGGATATACCTGCGTTTCTGGCGCATGAAATTGAATCTGTCCGCTGAATGCTCAAGATTGTTGAACTCAGCCGGATTGACCGGGCTGACCTTAAACAGTTCCTCATAGGGAATGATGACCTTGAAGGATTTCCCCAGCATAACAATAGCAGAGACATCTGTATGATCGCCCAGCCGCATTTCCTCAACCGCAGCAACCCTGTCTGTAAAGATCCTCTGGGTGTGTATGGCACTGATCAGAGCGCTTTCGTTTGCGATTTGAGCCTGGCTCAGCGCCTGTCTGCGCTCCCGTTCCTCTGTTCTGGCCAGGTTTCCGCGCCTGGGTCTAGGCGGACGTTCTGACGCCGCCGTAACGGATACTGCAACCTGCTCAGCTGGCGGATCATCATTTACGAACTGCACATCATATCCTTCATCGACATCGGCGGCATCCTCCGCATCGGAATCACGTTCCTCATCGCCTGACTCCATCATTGTGTCAGAAATCACGGAATCCGTCTCATCTGTCATATCCTGAAGCGCATTATCCGGAACGTCCGCGGTTTCTGTCGCACCTTCATTGAGGACAGTATCCTCCTCTGTTTCCAAATCTGTTTTCCTGGGCATTGTTTTCTCCTTTCTGGCAGTTGCCATTCATTTTATTGATATTATGTAAACTGGTTTCACATGCGTCTATATCAGCAGCACGATCCCTGTTACCTGGATCTGTTCTTTTTCCTTCGGACTGCCAGATACGCTCCGACAGCGCATGCCAGTGCTGTGCTTGATGCAGCCATAGCGGTCCAGAACCAAGGGTGCTGGGTATCGCCGGTTTTGCTGTAAGGCACGGAGGTGCGGCTGTTTACCAGTTTAATTGTTCCTGTAATGCTGAAGTCAGTGCCTATACGGAAACTGTACCGCTCGGATACGAGACTGTAGCCATCCGGGGCCTTGATTTCCGTGAACTGGTAATCTCCGGGGCCCGGTGATACAAAGTAGATGCGTCCCCTAGCATCGGAGATTCCCTGCCCCAGATATCGGTTATTTGAGTCATAGAATGCCAGCTGGGCCCCTGCAAGCGGTTTTCCGGCTGCGTCTACCTTCCTGATGACCACTGTGCCATGTGGGACGTTCGTAATTCGTGTTTCTCCTTCTATGCTGCCGTCGGCTTTGATGCTGAAGACATATTCCTCCTCGTTCAGATAGTAGCCGTCACAGGTGCCCGTTTCCTTATACACATATGTTCCCTTTTCGAGCGTGTAAAAGTAAATTCTGCCCTTTTTGTCGGTCTGCTGAGTAAACACTGGCTCACGTCTGAAGGATGCCGTATCCCCTGCTCTGTAAATGCTGATCTCACAGCCCTCAAGAGGTATTCCTGTGATCACATCGGTTTTGGTGATGACAACGGTGCCCCCGTGAACGTTTGGTATCTCGGTATCTCCCTCAATCGTTCCGTCTTCACGGACATTGATAATGTATTCATTTGAAGCTGCAAGGTACCCGGTCGGGGCTTTCAGCTCAGTAATGCTGTATTGATGCCCGGAATAGGAGTTGAAATAGAAGTAACCGTCCTCATCCGAGGTCACGGCCTGAGGGTCCAGAATCGGAACCGCTTCCCCGCTCCCGCTAAGTCCTTTGTCCTCGATCCTGAATTCAGCGCAGGCAAGGCCACGACGGTCGCTGGCGTCATATTTGAAGACCCGCACTAAATGAGGAAACTGGATCATCTGCTCCTCGTCCTCAATGTCCTTGTGTTCAGCAATCAGTGTCTGGCCGATCATCAGGCTCTCAAATACGACAGCCTTCTTTCCGGCGGCGTTTTTGGCATCAAAAGAGAAGACAACATCGACCGAACCGTCCTGCTGCTCCGGAACAAACTCTTTTTCGGCAACGATCGGGCTGCCGTCCGGCTGCCGGAGGATCCCGTGAGTTTTGCAGTCCATCAGTGTTCCGATCAGTTTGTAACGAAGTCCCGGCACCAGATTCCTGTATGTGACAGTATCTGTAAGGGTTACCTCTGAAGCATCGTTTTCCAGCAGCGCCGTATGCGAACCGTCTTCGGATCTTGCACTGGTCCGGATGCTCGGGAAGTGGATGCTCTGCCCCTCGTCCTGAATGTCCGTGTGCTCTGCTACCTTACGTTCGTCCTGATACAGGGATTCAAAAGCAACCAGAGAGTTCTCTTTAAGTGCCTCCGTATTGATCCGCTCCGGTGGAATCACGAACTCCAGCTCTACCTGGCCGTCAGGCTGATCCGGAATAAAGGATACCGACGAAGTAACATGATTTGCATTGCTGTCCCGATAGGGCTGCTCAGTCTTTCTGTCCATCAGGATTCCTTCGAGCATATAGGTTTCTCCCGGGATCAGATTCTTATACTCTACCGTATCTGTGAGCTTCAGATCTGTCGGAGAGCCGTTTTCGCCTAAAGCGCCCGGATAAGAGACGTGCGTTCCGTTTTCAGCAGTCAGAGTTGTCCCGATTGCCGGAAATACGACCGACTGATCGCTGTCGTTGATATCCTTATGCTCTGCAACTTCCTCATCCTTGTAGTAAAGAGTCTCAAAGGCTACAATCGTCTTCCCGGCGTAGATTTCGCATCCTTCCAGGCTGAAGGTGACATCCACTGTCCCTTCTGATTCCTTCGGAGAAAAAATGACCTCTGCCGTGACCGGAGTACCGTCAGGTTGAAGAAGTTCACTGCCGGTTGTCTTGTCCATCAGTACAGCCACAAGCTTATAGTCATCTTGATCCGACGGAAGCAGCGCTTTGAAGGACACCGTATCAATGATGTTCTGGCTTCCGCCGGCTAAAAATGCCTTTTCTCCGTTTTTCCCCGCGAATACTGTTCGGATCTCCGGAATGTACGCCGTCTGGTCTTCATCGGTCAGGTCTTTATGCGTTGCGATTACTCCGTACTCATTTGAAAGATCCTCGAACGCTACGACGGCTTTGCCAGCAAGAGCATTGCTGTTTACGGTAAAGACCAGCTCCACGGCTCCTTCAGCGCTCTCGGCGGTAAACGTTTTTTCTGCGGTAATTAGGCTGCCGTCAGAGCTGAACACCTCAGCGCCCGTTGTCTTATCCACAAGGACGCCGCTTACGGAATAGGTGTTTCCGACTTTCAGATTCCTGAAGATGACAGTGTCTGTCAGCGTTATGCTCTCACCGGATGGGACAACGTGCGTTCCACTGTCGGTATGCAGCGTGGTAGCAATTTCGGGGAATCGGATCGTCTGGTCTTCATCATTTATATCTTCATGCGAGGAAACCAGCGATACCTCATTGCTCAGCCTCTCAAATGCCACCAGGGTGGATCTTTTCAGGGACGATGCATCAAAGACAAACGTAACATCGACCGAACCGTTTACATCTTCCGCAATAAACGTGCTGAAGGACGAAACTATGTTACCGCTGCGGTCCCGTACCGGTTTTCCGGTATTCTTATCCATCAGGGTTCCGGATACAGTGTAGGAGTTTCCTATGATGAGATTCTCGTACATGACCGTATCAATAATCGTTATTTCACCCTCTGCGAGCATTTCATGGCTGCCGTCTTCATTGTGCGCAAGTGTCCATATCCTTGGAAGTGTAACGGTCTGCCCGGCATCGTTCAGGTCTTCGTGTACTGCCAATGGGACATCATCCGACGCCAGCGTTTCGAATACGACCAGGGTATGTCCCGCCAAAGCGGAAAGATCCGCTTCAAACACCATATTGACGGATCCGTCTTTGCTCGACGGGACAAAACTCGTTGCTGCGGTAATCGGATTTCCCTCAGAATCCAGTGCCGCAGCTCCGGTCGATTTATCCATCAGAGTACCGGACAGGGTATATGTTTTCCCGGGAATCAGTGACCAGTAGGCTACAATATCATGGATCACCCCGTTTTCATCGGCGAATACTTCCTTGTCTTCCCCGGCGCCAAAGGCATTTGTGCGAATACGCGGAAGCCAGACGGTCTGCTCCTCATCGGTCAAATCAGCATGGCTGCACACCAGGTATCCGCCGCTGTATACTTCCTCAAATGCAACGACGGCAGTACCTGCAAGATCTGTTCCGTTAAATGAGAAGGTCAGTTCCACAGAACCGGCTCCGCTAGGATCCGCCGTGAAGCCTGTTGAAGCGGTGATTTCCTGACCGTAGGCGTCTTTTGCCTTCTCTCCGGTGGATTTGTCCATGAGGGTGCCGGTCATGATATAGGCCTTGCCGGCCTGCAGGCCGCTGTATCTGACGGTATCCTTCACCGTAACGTATGCCGTGGCAGGGGCGATATGTGAGTTCTCCTCCGAAAGAAGCGTTGTAGCAATGCTTGGGAATGAAATGGTCTGATCCAGGTCAGAGGCATCTTTGTGCTCGGCTATAACGACAGTGTTTCGGAGCAGAGTCTCAAAGGCTACCAGGGTACCTCCGGAGATTCTGGAGGCATCAATCGTGAATTCCATTTCGATACTGCCGCTCTCATTCTCCGGGCGGAACGAGGTCTCGGCGGTGATTTCGACCGGATTCCCATCCGTCCCGACCGGAGCGCTTCCTGTTGCGGCGTCAATCATCTCACCCTTGATCGTATAGGTTGTGCCGGGAATCAGATTCTTATAGGATACTGTATCGATGATCCGGATTACTCCTGAAGCGTCAAATTCTTTTTCCCCGTTCTGACCGTGGGCGACAGTGCGGATCTGGGGGAAGTAAACGGTTTCATCTTCATTGCTCAGGTCATTGTCTTCATAGACTTTCACATCGTCCTCGAGCAGCTCGGAAACCGCGACAACGGTTTTCCCGGCCAGATCGGACGCGTCAAAAGAGTAGCTGAGCGTGACCGTACCTTCTGCGGCACGGGGGCGGAAGGTACCTGTTGCAGCTGTCACCGGGATCCCATCCACTGTTACCGGTGTTCCGGTTTCGCGGTCTACAAGCGATCCTCTGATCTCATAGGTCTTATCTGTCCTGAGCGCGTAGTAGCTGATCCGGTCATTGAGGGTAACGGTTCCCGCAGCTGCGATGTGATCATTGGTATCACCGGCCAGAAGCTCTGTTACAACATGCGGAATGGGGTTGTCATCCACCGTTCCCAAATCGATAAGCTGTCCTTCCTCCGTGATCACAGCCTCGAAGGATACCAGCTCATACATGGCGTTTGCGTCTGCAGGCAGTTCACGGAATTCATAGGTATCATAAGGAAACGCGCCCTTTTCATTTCTCGGCGCTTTTCCGGCATTCTGACCGTAAAACCAGACCCCGAAGCTGCTGTCGAGCTTGCTTTCATCCACGGTGTCTCCGGTTAACGCTGCGTCATTGCCGTTTGTATTGATTGTCTTATCAAGGGCGGCAGAGCTGAAGATCCCGTTCTCATCCGTAACGGCAACATGGCTCTCCCCTGTTGTCCGGCTTGTGATCAGAAAAGGAATGTTCTGAAGACGACGCATATTCGTTCCGTCGACCTTGATGAAAGATATATCGCCACGGGCCACATCATCAATCAGAGCTCTTTCTCCGTCCAGAAGGACCTGGGATTCATCCCTGATTGAAACCACAGGATTCCAGTCCAGGTTGATACCGTAACCCCGGGGGGCTTTGGTTTCCACCAGTTCGTAACTGCCATAAGGAAGCATTCGGCCGGGAGTGGCCGCATAACCCTGCTCATCCGTGGTGATCGTTGTGATGACTTCTCCGGTTTCATACCTGGTTCCGTTTACAATTACCGGCTGTTCCGAGGCATTTTTTATCTGGATTTCCGCGCCGGCCAGAGAGGCGCCGCCCTGAGGAACCGCAGTTAAAGAATCCCCGTCAACTTTCTGGACGGCGATGCTGCCGCAGATCAGATCCTCCTCGCATGAATCCTCATCCGTAAAGCTGAAGACAGCTCCGTTTTCCCGGACAGCAAAGGTCTTTTCCCATTCCGGATTCAGAAGATATCCTTCCGATGCTGCCGATTCTCTGATTGAGTAGGTCCCCCTTGGAAGGATTAAATCGGATTCCGCGAAGCCGGAGGCATCTGTCCTGATCGCCGCAACTGCTTCATTGATTCCGTAATTCTGCCCATCAACGGTTACGGCATTAGCGGATCTGTTGATGATTTCAAACGCAGCGCCCTCCAGACTGGCATCGCCCTGTGCAGAGCCCGTCCCAGTTGCTTTATCCACCTTATAGAGGGATACGCCTCCGTAAAGGTTTGGCAGATTACCGCATGCATCAGCACTGAATACCTGATCTGCGGTAACGGAAACGGTACTGCGGTAATCGACATTCACCGCATATCCACAGTCATCCGGAGCGCTCTCCTCGGTTACCAGGTACTGCCCATAGGGCAGAACACCGCTCCCTGTTGTCGCAAAACCGGACGAGTCTGTGGTAATCTGCGTCACCACTTCGCCCGGAGCGTATGAAACGCCCTCAAGGACGACGCTGGCTGCAGAGTCGTTTATTACATTAAAAACAATGTTTTCAAACGACGCATCTCCGTAAGGAGTCCCGGTTCCGATATTCGCATCTGTTTTCTGGACAGAAATACCGCCCCGCACAACAGTCTCCGGGCAGGCTCCCGCGTCAATGGTCTGACCGTCTTCAGTAATCGCAAAAACGCCTGAATTCCAGAGCGTATTCAACTCATATCCCTCTGACGGCTGTATTTCTCTTACAGAATATGAGCCGAATGGTATGACCTGACCGGAAGATGCTGCTCCGCTTGCATCGGTCTCCAAAACAAGAGCCACGTCGCCGGGAGCTGTCTCTACCCCGTTGATGGTTACACTGCTGCTGTTCTCATTAATCAGGCCGAAGACGGCCCCTGCAAGGCTTGCATTTCCCTGAGGGACTGACTGATCCGCGTCGGTTTTCCTGACTGAAACACTGCCAAGATAGGGGGTTTCAGGGATTTCCGGCGCATTATAGGTCCGGACAACCGAACCTCCCTGCCAATCCCCCATGATATTTACAATATAATGGAAAGGATTAAGCTTATACCCTGCCGGTGCTTTCGTTTCATAAATGACAACGGAACCCAGAGGGAGTGAGATTTCTCCGGATGGGCTGTGCCACAGTTCGTCTCCGGAAATGATATAGGAAGGATCGCGCAGATCCGCGTAACCGTCCTCATCAGTCCTTACAAGCCAGGATCGTAACAGGCTTCCGCTTGCCTCGGCCTGATCCGCGGTGCTGTATAGTCCGCCGTAGAAGCTGATGCTGAATTCTGCGCCGCTAAGATTTGTGCTTCCGGCCGGCCGAGCCTCCCCGGTCGATTCATCTATCTTCCTCAGCAAAACCGGCACAGGATCAGACAGCGGGATATCCGATACCGGTACCGTGGCAGTCTCGCCTGCCGAAACCGAAAAAGGTACAATCTCGCTGTTCTGGGCAAATCCGCGTGGCGCTGAGATTTCCTTCAGATAGTACCCTCCTGCAGCAAGTTCAACTGTTTCAGATTCTCCGGAAGCATCCGTGGTGATCATAGCAAGAGCGTTGATCTCCTCACGTGCCTCGGCTTCCGAGGAATAAATCGCGTAAATGGCCCCGCTCAGGGTGTAGCAGCTGTTATCGTCCGAAATGTCCGGTATAGACGAGCTCTTCCGAACTCTTGCACTGCCGGTAAGACTGGCATAGGCCCTGACGGTTGCGGTATTGCTGACGGTTGTCGGGCCGGATGAGGAGGGTTCATAGACAAGAAGAGGCTGATCTCCCGGGTTTTCATATATTTTAATTGCATTTAGATTTATGGCGCCGTCCGTCGTTCTGTAGACTGTTGAGGAGGCGGCCCAGCTGTTGGACGGGTTCTGCAGTCCGGCTGCAGCTGCGGCCTCAGGGGTAGCGGAAATCGTAATGGTGTTCCCGTTCTGTGAAACCTGCACGCCGTTGACAGTCTGGGTAAAATCATATCCTTCTCTGCTTAACGCCCCGTTTGAATCGGTGACAGAACCCGAATATAACCCTGTTAAGGAATTGTAAGTGAGTTCCACAGCCTGACCGTCAAAGGAAGGAGTGTCAATAGAAATCTGACCGGAGCCGCTTTGGTTTTGAGCCCAGTTGATTGCTTCCGCCGCATACTGTTTCACGTCGCCCCAGGCATAGGAGTCTACCCTGTCATTCAATGTATCCGGATTCGAAATCACACTGGCAAAAACGGCATACTGAGCGCCGACTTTGGCAATCGTTGCAGGCTGATGCCCCATATTGGGAGTAAGATAGGAAGCCTCCGGATTATTCGAAAAGTAAACAGCGATCCCGGCAATCAGGGTCTGATCCTCAGCGCTGATTCTGTTCCAGTAGGAATTGGAGGATGATGCGCCTGTCCCTGTGTAGGTATAATTGGCGCCTACCTCTGAGCCGATCGTCGGGTCAATACAGAACGCGTCAGCTCCTCCTAGAATATGGTTATTGATCCCATACAGTGTTCCTGTATTTCCGGTGTACTTGTTCGTGAGCCTGGCATTGTTCCCGCCTAAGCCAATGCCGTTGGACTCCGTATGTACTTCCGCATATGCTGGCGGAACAAAGCCTGCCGGAAACAGCCCGATCATCATTACGAGGGTCAGCAGCAAAGCGAATAACCGCTTCCTATAATCCATAGCCTCAGTCTCCTTTAAATTAGTAATTCGTTTTGTATTTTTGCCAAAATCGAGAGTAAAATAATAGAACTGATCAGCAAGATGCACCTGATTAGGAGCGTCTTGCTGTTACAGTTGCTGTTTTGCATTTATGTCAAATATGCCACTTAAAAAAAGCGATTTTAAATACACAGCATGCGGGTTGGTAAGTGTTTTTCTACTTTGATGCGCCGCAGCGTGTGCAGGTATACGATGTTACATCTTCACAAACATCGACCAGCACCGAAAGTGTACGGCCGGATGCATTGTCATCCGATAATACATGGTTTTTCGAATGATCTGCGATTGCGGTTCCCGTGATGCCGTTTGCTGTCAGGTCAAGACCGCAGTCACAGCAGATTTCGTGCGGTTCCTGACGAACCGGTATATTCTCCGTATGCGCTTCCCAGTCATGCCCCAGTGCATCTGTTTCATCTGCTATGAAGCTGTCCCCGCAGGAACATGTATACAACGTATATCCGCCGCTGGTACAGGTTGGCGATACAGGGCTGAGTACATAATTATGAGCGTGCTGCGGTGTCTGGGTACTGGCTGTATCACTGCATTCCTGATAACAGGTGTTATCCGGCTTATCATCATCCGGCTGCTCAGGCATTTCTGTTTCAGGCGTATCAGGTACTGAGTTAATCGTGTCCTGCTGTGCTGGAACATTGCTTTCAGTACAGGTCATCGGTATAAACTCGATAGCAGTGCATTCTTGTGTCTGAGTAGGCTCTTTATTCGTTGCAGTGCAGGGCGGATTCTGAACTATAGACGCATGTTCCGTTGTGTTCCTATCCCCTGATATTTGTGTACCGGTCTGTGATTCTAATGGAACTGCGTTTGGCTCTGCCGGTTTTTGCCTCAGATTAAGAGCTGTGTTTTGGGAACTGATCTTTACAGTGCCCGGAACTTTACCAGTCTGGGACTGTTCCGCTTTGACGGCCGTCTTGAGCTGTGATGGATGTACTGCCCTGATTCTCTGAACATGGTCCGAGAAAGGGAAAGACAGATCGGAATGATCTGCGGACTCAGCCGTTTCCGCTTTGGTATGTGGTATTTGTCCGCAGGCGGTCAGAGCATTTACTCCGACAATAAACGTGACTAGCAGCAGGGACAGGCATTTGTTTGATCTACGCATCAATTGCACCTCTTTCTTCCCATTATGGGATTCAATTCTTTGGCATAATTCTAAACTCGATTTGTACTTTTGTCAATATCTTGTTATGCCGGGTTCCTCGTGATGCTATATAGATGTGTTATGCCTGGCTGCAGCTCCTATCAGCCGCTCGGTTCTATGAAATTTGCCTTATAGCTGTCCCCGCATCCCTGACAGACATACAGGGTGTAACCCCGTTCGGAAGCCGTTGGTGCTACGGTGCTTTCAGTATAACTGTGTACATGTGCTTCTGCCGGCTCGGACTCCTGTGCGGGCAGCCTTGGTACATAATCCCCTTTGTAGCTGTGTCCGCAGTCATTGCAGACATACAGGGTATATCCTTCCTCCCATATCGTCGGAGCTGTAACGGTCGGGCTGTATGAGTGGACATGTGCTGCGGTGTTATAGTGTGAACTGTTAATCCATTCTTCCGGGACGGCGGAACGGTTCCCTTCTCCGAATTCAACGTGGATCAGGCACTGTGCAACGGCATCTCCGGTAAAAGCCCTAGCGGTCAGCGTTGCGTCTCCGGCGTTTTTGGCGCTCACTGTTATGCTCATAGGCTCTGCAGGGTTATCCGGCTGAAGCGCTACACTTCCCACCGGAACCTGAAATGCTCCGTGAGCGATCAAACCGGCGTTCTGATTCGGACATACTGAAATGACCTGTGGATTGGAGCTCTCCAGCAGAACGCCCCGGTTTGCTGCATAGGAGTTGTCAAATTCAAGGCTGACCCGGAGCGGGACGGCAGCATTCGGATACATTCCCGAATAATAATACTCTACAGGCAGATTTAGAGGATCCAGTGATACCCGGTACTCCTCTTCGGCAAACCGGAGAGACTCTGTTTCATGATAAAGGTCCGTATTGCCTTTCTTAACTGCTATTGTACCGTCCTCTCGAATGATGTTACCATCGCTGTCGACCCGGTATTCTGCCGCGGCAGTGCCGTAGGGGTTTACAACATACGACGTTCCATCCTCATTCAGCATAACGTAAAGCTCCGCGTCTCTGCTGCTAACCTCCGGAAACTGTATCTCAGGCTGCTCCGCTTTGTTAACCGCAGGTTCCGGTGTCAGATCACGGTCCAGCGGTTTTTCAAAGGCGGAACATGATGACGTGATCAAGACGATCACCATCAGGCCGAGAATGATAATCAGTCGTTTCAATTCGCTATCCTCCTTTTTCGGTTGTAGGTGGTAATATTAACCGGCTGGAAAATAATAAAGTTGTTTTTGATTTTTGTCAATTTTAGAAGGTCTAAGAACGGCTTTTGATGGAGAATGGATACTTGGAGATTTGGATACATGTCGTCATGGTTACTTGGGGGTAAGGATATGATCGCAGATGGAGCGTCATCATTAGTGAGATGGAAGTTCCGGGTGTTTTGCCGGTATGTACACATGCTGCTTTGGTGGTATGTCTCCTTACCGACAAAATAATTGATGTTGCCCTTAAGAGCAACGAGTCTTCGAGACTATTCCATCTTGAAAGAGCGCTTTAGACACTTACCTCCTTACCACCTTGATGGTTTGACGCCTGGAATATGGAAAAACCCGCTACATTTGTATAGCAGGTTTTTCATGGCTGTGATATACTGATACAAAAAGGTTTAGAGAGGGTAATTACATGATCAACATTTCCAGACATACAGTACAGCTTGGCACAGGTGATGTAGACATCAATGTTCTGTCATCTCCCAGCGGGAATCCCATTCTCGCGTTTTCTGACCCGATGTCGAACCCTACTCCGGGTAATTCCATATTCTTAGGCTTCACAGATGCGGAAAGCATCGATAATTTCATCTCCATTCTCAAAGCTGTGAAGAAAAAGTATTATCCTTCCCCGGAGTTTTCCCATACACAGCAGTTCAGAATCTATACCGAGGAATAAAACATACTGTTGCAACAAGCCCCCGCTTTTCAGCTCTCAATCAAGAGCAGGAACGCAGGGGCTTTCCATTTTTTGATCGGCAGTTAGCCTGTTAGCATATGGAATACCTGACATAACATCGGGTTCTACTCTGCATACTCACGATACAGATAGTCCCTCAAATAGGGCACTGCAAATTGAACCGTTCCTCTTCTGGGCTGAACAATAACACCTGCCTGAACAAGTCGGCGCTTATATGTTTGAACAGAGGAATTAGTACTATTTAGACGATCAATGATATCCGAAATCTCTGCTGTTTCTCCGGATACAGCCATAGCTGCCAAAAAAGAGATATCTTTATCTGAGAGCGGAGCAAGAGTGGTCAGGCATATGTCATTCATAAAATTGTTTTTTGCGGTTTGAATTGCAGTTTCAAACTGAGTATCAGATACAGGTAAATTTCTATCAGCTCCAAGCACGATATAATGCCCTATCAGTTGCATCATGTATGGTGAACCTTCTGTTTCTTTAGCCGCAGTGGAGATCTGAGTATCTTTCAACTTTATGTTCAAATCTGAGAAAACACTACGGTAATAGTAATCTATGTCACCAATTCGAAGAGGAGCCAACTGAATCTTTACCGCCCGATTCAAGAATGTCAAAACGTGGTCATTCAGTACAGATGAAATCGTTGATGGAAGCCCAGCAAGTGCCATTGAAACATTCAAATTCTGACCTACCATTTCCTGAAAAGCAACAATCAGTTCTCTAAGAGAATCCTGATTCGCCTGGACTTCATCAACCAATATGAGTATGGGTTTCTCTTTCTTGTTCAGTTCCGAGCAGAGTCTTGACAGTTTCCAGGAAAAACTTTTTTTCGTTTCGTCTTCATATTGAAGAGCGATCCCGCCACCTGTTCCCGCTATTTCTATGTTCCCACCGACAATTTTGGGCTTTGGTTTTTCTAGAAATGTACTTCCTTCATCCTTCAGCTTTTCAAGAATACGGGTAGGAAGTTCTTTCGAGACAATTGTAGGAGAAGCCACAACATAGCCTCTCTTTTTCGCGAGCTCAGCAAGTTGGAGAAGTAAAACCGTTTTTCCTGATCCTCTTTGGCCCAGCAGGAGCATCACTCTCTCTCTGCTTCCAGGCACACTTTGAAATAGGTCTTCAAAAGCTCTTAATGTATCCTCGCGACCAACAAGATTCCGTGGAGGATTTCCGAAGGAAGGAACAAAAACGGTATCTTGCATCTTATTTCATCCCCTTGTTCTTTTTCTCTTATCTTAGCTATCTACATTATTTTTATCTTTTTTAGCCATTCTTTGTTATCTTATTCATTTTTATTCTTTTTGTTTATTATATTCGAATTTATGCAGAAGTCAAGCAAGACGTGACATACTCCCCGGACTGAAGTCCGAGGCTTCTTAGAAGCGACGGAATCCGGGAATTGTGCGATCAACGACAAAAGCGCTGCAAGCAGTGTCTTACAATGTCTCCTGCAATGGACGATGCCCCGCCCATATTGATAATCAAATTACTATTTTGCCATACTTGGACAGCATTCCTTGATTCAGAATATTAATTGCAGCATTAACATCTCTGTCAAGGCGGGCATGGCAGGAAGGACAAACCCAGTTACGGTCCTTAAGAGAAAGATTATCATTGATTGTCCCGCAGCAGTGGCAGGCTTTGGAGGAAGGAAACCATCTGTCAATCTTGATGATCTCGCTGCCGTTCAAAAGGGCTTCGTATTCCAGGATATGTACAAACTCAGCAAAGCCCAGATCGGAAACCTTACGTCCCCAAAGCCTTTTCATTGCTTCGAGGTTTAAATCTTCCAAACAGATGACAGAGTATGTGGTTGTAAGAGAACGCGCCAGCTTGTAGAACCAGTCCCGCCGTTGGTTAGATATGTCCTCATGCACTTTGGCGTAATGGAGACGAGCCCGTTTCCGGTTGCCGGAACCTTTTTCTTTTCGAGACAGCTGACGATTCGCCCTGCGCACATTCTCCAGCCCGCGCAGCAGCCACAGAGGAGAGTCTATCTTTGTTCCATCGCTCAGTGTGAGGAATGTCTTCAGTCCAAAATCGATGCCAACAGCATTACCTGCGTGTACATCGGGCAAAAAGATATCCTCAACTACAGAAAGAACAATATAGTAATCCCCATGCGGCGTTCTTTTCACGGTAACGGTCTTTACTGTGCCATTGTAAGGGCGGTGAAGCCAGAACCTGAACTTCTTTCCCATGATCCGGATGGTATTCCCGTTAATCGACCAGCCGGCCTGTTTCAGAGTAAAAGAATTATACTTCCAGTACTTCTTGAATTTCGGAGGATGCTTTCTGGGCCCGGTCTTCGATTTGCACCAGTCAAAGAATGCCTGATAGCTTCTGTCGAGCCTCTCCACGACATCCTGCACAGCCTGGGAGCCGAGATTCTGCCATTCAGTATATTTTCTGCGGCGGAGTCTGGTGACAAAAACCTTCAGACGATTGGCAGAAACAAATTTGCCGTAGATACGGTAATATCTCTTCTGCAGGGCAAGACAGTGATTCCAAATCTGACGGGCAAGCTCAATTTCGGCGTCCAGATATTCAGTTTTTCTGGAATGATACAACTGGTATTTATATGTCCGACGAATCGCAGTAATCATTACAGAAATCCTCTAAATCAGCACTTTTATGATACAATTATACCATATTTTATGCATATGATCAAACTATTTAACAAAAATAGAGGAACGGGAGAACAAGGTGTTCGCTTTCATCCCCGGATTAAAATCCGAGGTTTTCCCGCTCACTCATATAAAAAACTAGCATCAATCTCAATCTGTCTTGTGGTGCAGACTTAGGACGGTCAGTCTATTAGCTCCTTCATCAGAGGTAAAGAAGAGAATATATCTTGTAAAGAAAACTATTTTACTCTTGCTTTTGGTAGATTTCCGCTTCCTACAATGACCTGAGGCTCCTTGATTTCCTTCAGTGCAATACTGCTCATATCGCTAATGCTCTTTAAAGAACGGCTTCTGTGTTGGACTGCTTGTCCGGAAAAGCTTGCCGGCTGACTGTATGCGTCATGCCTCTGCTCCGCTTTTACCGGCTCTTCAGGAATCTTTCCCGCTGGACTGACAGTCGCTGTCTGGCATTGTACAGACTGACAGCTGTCTGCGGAGAAGCGTATTTCAGAGCTCAAATTACTATAATGAAAATTTTGAGCACCGTTCTTTTTCCGGTATTCTTCATAGAATCCGCCAAATGCGCCCTTCTCTGCAGACATATTCCCATTTTGAACTCCTGATAATGGTGTCAAACCTTCCTCCGTTTCAAAAGAGCCGATGCTGTCTTTTATAATATGTCCAATTATTAATCGCTTTCCTTTTTTTCTGACAGAGGACCAGTCATCTCGCAGCATGTTAAGAACCATCGCGATCGGAGACTGCGGAGGATCTGTGAACAGAGCATCGTCCAGATCCTTATATTTCATATCGGGGTGCATTTCATGCGTATTCCAAAAGCGTTGGCGGTATGCCTCTTCCGCCTCTCGGAAGACCTGTCTGGCAGCTCTATCTGAAAAATCGATCACATCCGCCGGCAGAGTATCTTCAAGCTTCTCCGCATCCGGATGAAGAATATACGGGAACTTATTGGCATAGACGGGCTGATGATCTGCAAATAAAAGGATACTTCCGTCACGGGAGATCTCGCATATTTCCGCAACTGATAGAAACGCTCTTTTTCCGACACCCGTTGATTGCTTGCTCATAAAGGATCTGGCCTTATCAGCCACAACAGACTCAGACTTCGAGACAACTTCAATTGAAGCCTCGCCTATCCGCTTTGACAGATATGGAGCTGTCTCGTTTGGTTCATTGATACCCAGGGTAATCAGGCATCCGCAGTTGTTCAGAATCGTCATCCAGCTTTCCAGATACCGCTTTTTCAACTGCGGTATATCCTGTATGATCATGACGCAATTGATCTGTCTGGAACGGACAGTGGCTATTTTCCTGTCCCAGTCCGGTATTACACCAAGGGCCGGAAACTCATCCAGAAGGAAATCCACCGGTATGGGAAGCTTCCCGTCCGCCGTATGAATGTCTGCGTAATCCACAAGGTTGATGAATGCCATGGAAAAGAACAGAGAAATGATGAACTTGAACGTAACGTCAGTGTCCGGAAAGTTGATGTAGTAGATACTCGGAACCTTCCCCGCCATGGTCAGATCGATATCATCAGTAGACAGGATATCGCTCAAAAGCGGGTTGTTCAGGAGCTGGATACCTGTAGCGAGATGTGTAATGATGTTTCCCGCCAGGTTTCCCGAGGCCCGCTTGAAATCCATGTAGAATCGAGTGCAGGCCTCTTCAGACGATGTTACATGCTCACTGCTGAGAAGAGTATCCAGGAAGTCAATTCCGCCGGGGTTCTGCAGCAGCTCATGCACAGTTTTTATTGTTTTCTTTTCCGGCGGATATTCTCTTCCCTGCAGAACACGCAGTATCAGAGCGCTCAGAAGAGATCCTCCTGCACGGGAGTAAACGTCATCCCTTTCCGAAATGTTTGCCATGACGGTACTGGAGAATACCTGTACATTCGTAATAAGGTTTGCTCCATGCAAGGATCCCAGGCAGTGCCAGCCGTCGGACTTTTCGAGGTTTTTCAGATCCAGTTTCCGAACGACATATCCATTGTCCCTGAAGTAGGAGGATGTCTCGCGGAACAGGTCCCCTTTCGGATCTGCGATGAAAAGGCTGTGCTTCTCCTTCATAGCCTGCATCATAAAGGTTTTCACGAAGGTAAACGTCTTGCCTCCGCCTGATCGCCCGATGGCGATCATATGGCTGTTAATACGGCCTTCATAAGGGTTGAAGTCTATGCACTGGCGTCCTTCTTCGTCAAGCTGGCCGAGAATTTTCCCTTTGCAGTCTTCCACGGGACGGATCTGGGCGGCGTCAAGGAATTCCCATGGCTGCTCAAAATGAGCGTCCCCGTAGGGTGAACCGCCCTTGGAATGTAAAAAACCGCGCTGAAGCAGATCTTCCCGCTGTGACTCCTCCCAGGTTTTATGAGCTGCTGAAATTGCTATGGCAGATAAGGTTAGAAACACCATCGGGAACAACAGGAGACTTATTCTCGTGGAAAAGAACGCTTTCAAAACCGCTACGAATCCGAAGCCCCGAGGGAGGTAGAACATCAGAATATCCAGTATTCCCGTAAGATAGCAGCTGATCATGAACAACGCGGCCAGAATAACCCGTATCTGTTGTCTGAAACGCTCTTCCGGAATATTCGCTTTCTTTTTAACTGTTTGTTTCTCTTTCAAATGAAATATCTCCTCACAAAAGAGCCGCTCCAGATGGAAGGAGCAGCTCTTCTTCATATTTCGATGTTAGTTGTACCATAGCGGATAGAGGTTGTACATCGCCTCAAATCCGCGGATCTCCGCTTTTGTGGTAGGATCATCTGGTGCTTCATATGCCTGACAGAAGCTGTATCCCGCCTGGTAAGCGCCTTCCGGAGAAGTCGGACAGGATATGAGGAGGTTTTTCAGCTCAATGAAACGGCTGTCCAGTTCATACCAAAGGAACATGAGCTGTCCCTCAATGGTTTCCCAATCCAAGCCTGCGGCATTACAGTAATTAATGAGGTCCTGCCATCTCTCCTCGTGCCACTGGCAGATTCCGTATGAAGTCCCGTTGTCTCCGAGAATGTTCGGAAGCCCGTTTGATTCATAGATGATATTGGCTATGATTCCGCATACAGCAGCAGGACTCAGGCTCATCTTGTCTGTGAGGAATTCTGCTATTTCCATGTAGTTGTTGCTTTCAGAGGGAATCACAGGAAAGATTGCCACGTTCTCGGACGTTTGCGCTATATCAAGCTGGCAGAGCTGAATGGTTCCGCATACATCGCCTACTATACAGGATACCATGGATGATTCAGCAGCTGTGATAATACCTACTGTGATGGAAGTGCTGTCCTTTGCCGGTAAAAAGATGATATCCCCCGGTCTTATATTGGCAGCTCCGGTTGAACTGATCAGGCTTTCCGGACCGTAGAGCTGGTATCCTCTAAGACTGAACCACTGGAAGATCTCATCTGCGCTGTTTGATGCAGGAAAACAGTCCCGCCCGATAAATCCGAGCTGGTCTGCGCACCAGCACACAAAGACGGCATCCCATCTGTATATCTCAGCGGAATCATTCTGCAAATCCGTATTGCCCACCGGGTATCCATAGTACCATTCGTTGTACTTTATCCGGTCCGATCCCATAGGGTCTTCCCTTTCGCCGGCCAGGTATTCCGACATGGCTATATCCGCCATGGTAAAGCTGTCCGCCCATACCTTTTCGGTATTGAACGATAAGAAAACGGTTGCGATCACTGAACAAACTATTATATTCAAAGCTTTCTTCATCATGCTTTGGACGTTCCTTTCCTGATTCTCGGTTTCGGTCATATTAAGCCTGTTCCCTGCTTCTGCTGTCCGCGAATACCGGATACCACTTGTCCCGGGCAGAAGTGCCCCGGGTGATTCCTTTTGATTCCGCATCATCCGGCCTTTCAAATCGCACGCACCATTCGTATCCCGCCTGATATGCGCCCTGGCCGGTATCCGGCTGGGACATCAAAGCATTGTAGATTCCTGTATTTGACTCCCCTCCCTGTGTGATTTCATATTCCAGGTAATAAAGCTGCCCGTCCATCGTCTCCCAGTCATAGCCGTTCAAGTCACAGAAGGCGATCAGCTGATCCCAGCGGCTCGGATTGTGCCACTGGCAGATTCCGTAAGAAGTGCCTCCGTCACCCAGGGCATTCGGATTAAAGTTGGATTCATACTCTATATTCGCAATGACCCCGCAGGCTGCGGATGCCTCCATTCCCATATGTTCAGTCAGAAAATAAAAGATTGCCTTTTCATCACTCGGATATTCGACATGCACAATTGTTCCGTGGTTCATGTATCCGTCTGCGGACATCAGACTCGCCATGACGTTATTCTCCGAGCTGTTCCCGTGGGTTACCTCTATACTGGTATCACTCACGTTCGTTACGATCCCTATATGTCCCATTCCCTCAAAGAAAAAGAGATCGCCCGGAACTGCGGAATATGCCCCGCCTCCCATTTGCTTCACTTCTCTCCAGGAATAGGATGTAAAACCGTTATCCTTTGTCATATAGGAATACGTCGTTCTTACTCCGGCATCCTTCCGGTACAGTCCCGAGGAGATCAGGCCGCACCGGTCTGCGCACCAACTGACGAATACCGCGCACCATGGAGCTTCCACCGCGGTCCGGCTGTAAAACCAGTCATTATACTTTGTCCGGTTGGAACCCGCAGGGATCTCCATGCTGTCCGGAGCATCCACCTCTGCCCTGGCTACCGCTGCTATATTAAAGCCGCCTGCTCCTCCCTCGCTAGCTAACTTGATCAGATTATGCTCTGTACAGTATTCCTTGCATTCCCGGAAAAGATCCTCGTAGTATTCCTTCTGATGTCCGGCTGCCCGGAAATATCTGATACCATCCACTCCGGTCCATTCAGCGGATTCTATTTTTTCCCGACTCCAGCCGTACTCTGCCGCAAAGGAGTCCAGGACCCGGTCCGTATCTGACGAAAAGGCATAGAGATCCGCGCAGGCAGCCGGTGCCGGGGCGCTCAGCAGAAACAGAATGAGTATTTCTGAGAGGATTCTTTTAATGCCCATCATGCCGCGCTTTCTCTTCTGAGTGTCCCGCTGTATTTGGCCTCATCCATCGGGAGAAGTCCTTCCCAAAGTCCCGCCATATCCACAAGGCTGCTAATGTCCCTGCAGCTCACGATTACATTGACCACGTATTTCACATGGATATAGGTGATATCGTAATGATAATCAACTTCCCTGTCCTGATATCCGATGATCGGCCCGGTCTGCCGGGGATTTGCCGATGTACGGACCAATGCTTTCGTTCCGTTCTGATAGGACAGAGACCAACCTGCCTGTGCATAGAGATAATTGCCGTACCGCCCCTCACAGGTTACCCCTTCAATGTAGCGGTATCCGTTATTGACCCAGGCTGTGTAGTAGTCGTCCGGCCGTCTGTCTCGCAGATACGCCGGGTACAGATCACCCGGTGAAGCGCCGTAAACCGGTTTTGAATAGTCCTTTACCGTCCTTCGCGCGGTTCCTGCTCCATATTTAAGCTATTCTGTTTTCTGAGGCTGAATGCTGTACAGATTTGGGCAGTCCACCTGTATAAGCATATCCGTGACCGCGGCGCCGTAATTCTTTTCATATTCATCTGTTTTCCCCTGTTCGGCTGCCTCATCCTCCAGATACTGAGGAAGGAACCCGCCGGTCCAGGACTTCATGGAATACCGGATCCATGAGTTCTCACCAAGCTGAAAACTGATGTCTCTGTTGTCAGAACCGTTATAGCCGAGCCATTTCATGAATCCGCTGAGTCTGATATTTGACAGGTCTCCGCTTTTTTGAGTCGTATGCAGGCACAGGAGCCGGAGCGCATCGATATCTTTTACAGTCCGGTTCAGCGCGACAACCTGTGTCCCGTCATATATGGTGATGACTGAGGATTGGATCTGATCCGTGCCTGAAACGTAACGGATATCACTCTCATAGCCGTTTCCGGAAAACTCCGAGATGAATCTCTCATACATAAGGCTGCTGATCTGACCGCTGACGGCATCCCGGCAGATGATATCGATGACCTGCTTCTGCCGCGCAGTGATCTTGTCCTTAGCAGCCTGCAGCTTTCTGGAATACACGCTGTTCAGGTCCGCTTCACAGTCGATGATTCCAAGATCAGAATCCGTTGCAAGATCTGTATCTCCTTCTCCGGAGCTCGCACCCTTTATGGTATTCCAGATAACGGATCCGGTTGCTTTCAAAAAGCTGACAAGTCTTCCTCCGGTTCCGGAATAGTACTCAATTTTCCACTCTTCAGCCAGCCTGGCAGTCGCCTCAAATAAAGCCATCGGGAACAGGAAAACAGCGCAGAATACGGAAAATAGCACGGTCACTACAAGAAACAGGGCGACTGTCCGCCATGTTTTATCTTTGGACAGATCCAAAGCGGCTCCTGCCAGGTTTCCGGTCGCGGCTTTTCCTGCAGCGGAGACAGTATTTTTCACGGTGCTTGCAGCCTGTTTTGCGACACGGGCGCCGGTTTTGGCCCCCTGTGCCAGATCCTCTGATGAATTGCGGTAATTCTCAGGCATGTATCGACCTCCTTTACATCGTTTAGCGTTTTCCTAATTAATTCTAAGGTCTCTTAACTCCCTGCGCAATGCCTCCGGCTCTAAGAACGGCCTTCTAAGAATAATACAAGGGCGGACAATCCGGCAGACTGTCCGCCCCTGCGAAGCAACTGATCAGAATCAGCCTTTGCGCGGCTTCTTCCTGATAGCTGTGAATATGTTAGTGATCAGGCTCGGTTCTCTGACCTGCCTGCCGGAAGGAGGAGCAGTTCTGTGCATCCCTTCAGGATCATCGGTAAGCCAGTGCCTGCCGTCAGCTGACTTGAATACGGAATACTGTGATGAGACACTGGATGGGAGCGCTGACGCTCCTTTCCCGTTCAGGAAGGTTCTGGTGCCGGCTGTTCCGTCCTTCTTTCTATAAGACACCATAATCTCGCGTCCGCCCTGATTTTCAAAGCGTCCGGGATTATCGCTGCTGGGAGGCAGATCACGGACTTGAACACTGTCAAATCCGGTTCCGGGCTTTATATCTGTGACTGCATCTTTGAACACATCATAAGCCATCTGACGTGTCTGCGGGATATCCGTGGGAATGAAACCGGGATTGTTCAGCGCACGCGCCTTCGAGAAGACGTCTGAATTCCGGATTGTTTCATCCAGAAGCCCACGTACCTGATCCCGGATCGAATCATAGCTCTCCGAAAGCTTTTCTATATCATTTGCTCTGGCTTCAGCTGCGGCCTGTTGCTTCACGTTCTCGTAAGCCCCGGGAGTATTCGCCCGCGCATAGGATTCCTTATACCCGGACAGATTCTCCTGCTGCTGCCTGTATTGGGAAGCCGCATCCTGATACTCAGTGGATTCCGGATCAATGCCGCGCTGCTCCAGATTCTCAAGTCTCTGCCCAGCTTCCCGAACCTGTCTCTCCCCGGCTGCCGCTGTTTCATTATAAAGATTTTGTCTCGCATCTTCATATGTCTGCTCTGCCGCATGGATCTGTTCATCTGGCGCGCCATCCGCCCTCAGGTTATCCAAGCTGGACATGGCAGATTCTGCGCTGAGTCTCGCGCCAGCGTTTTCAGGCATGGACTCTTCATATGTCCTGATTCTTCCGGCGTCCTCACGCTGCGCTATCCCGGCTGCTTCCTGGCCGGCTGCGTGATACGAGCTTTCATCCATGCCCTTTTCTATATATTCCTGCTTTGACGGCATGGACACAGCATAACTTCTGGAACCGTCTTCCTTTATCGCGCCCTGACTGACAGCCTGAGCCATATAGTCCGATACAGCGCGGCCGCCGCAACGGTCGGTCATAGTAAGCTGATACGCACCGTCAGGTGTCTCCCTGCTGTTAATTCCCACACCGGAAGCAGCCGCAGGAATGGATGGCTGAATATCATCGTCTTCATTAAGCTCCAGGATGTTGCCAGCTTCATTTCTGGTCCCGTATTCCTTATAGTTCTCGCTGTAGCTCATTCTTCGGGGTGCTCCCTTGCCTTCCTGAAGCTGTTTGGCGTCCTCCCTCAGCTCGTCCGGCATGACGCCTCCGCCGCTCTGATACTCCTGGGCCTCATCCGCGACTGCGGCTGCATTCGCCCGTGCATTGTTCTCTGATGCTCTCAGCTCTTCCTGGGAATAATCAGACAGTTCCCCGTTCAAACCAAGCATGTAAGCCGTTCCGGACATGAATCCGCTCTTTGCCGCCTGCCAGGGAGTCGTTTGAGCACCGGCTGTTTTTCCTCCGGAAGGTTTACCCGCAGTATATGCTGATTGTGCAGCTCCGGAAGCGGATGTTCCTGAAGAAGCGTTTCCTCTGGATGCGCCTGCAGACCTGGAGGCTGCCGGACCGGAGGCATCAACCGGAGAGCCTGCAGGTTTCCGCGGACCTGATTTGCCGGATGAGCCGGACATTCCGGATACGGTCAAAGACTTGCTGTCGGCCGGATTGGTGCCATTTTGGCTCTGTGCAGCTTTATGAGCAGCCCAGGCAGCTGTTACGGCGCGGCCTGCCGGAGATTGATGGACCAGATTGTCTGCAGCGCCCTTGACACCGGCTTTTGCTGTTTCCCGCACACCGGCTCCTGAACGAAATGCTGCCGCCGCGGCATTCAGACCGGCTCCCAGGTTGGTACGGCCTGCATAACTCCCAAGGATACTGCCTCTGCTTCCATGTTCGCCTTTTCCGCTGCCGAAACGTCCGGTAAGTCTATTAAGACCTTGTGCACCTGCAATAAGATCATCCACCATGTTTCCACCGGTAGTTGCGACTCCGACTCCAAGCTGCTGCAGATACGTATCCACACGCTGCGCAATCTTGCACATGGCGAGGATCATAAGCAGTTTTATCACGTAATTTGAGCTGCCTGCATTGAACCCGGAAAGAATGAGCTTCAGGAACATCACCGAAAGGGACATTTGAATGACCGCTCCGACAAACATGCTGCACCATTTCCGGAAGATTCCCGATGTATCACTGGATGGAATGGTACAGTAAATCAAAGGAGATGTGTAAACCAGAACTCCGACCATCAGCCAGCGTTCGCATATCTCTACAACCAGCTTAAACAGATTCCATGCGATCACAATCAGGAGAAAGATCTCACAAAGCCCTTTCGCAAGGCTACTCCAGCTACTGACGGATGCTGCTGCGAATCCGAAAAAACCGGAGATGAACTCCTTAAAATAAACCTTGCCATCCGTCACCGCCTCAATACTTAAGAACCTGTCATAGGGGATCGAACCCAAGTGGACGATATACTCAAGCACATAGCCGCCCCAGTAGATGGCAGCCACTGCAAAAAAGGTCTTCATGAGGATCATCAGAGGATTGTCCTTTGCACTGTTGTCCAGTGACCCGAACCAGAAGGTAGCCAGCGCTTTCCCTGCAATGATCGCCGCCAGGGCTACCGAGAAACTCCTTAGGTACGTGTAGAACGTGGACAGCAGCGGAAACACGTCCAGGAAGGAAGACAGATTCATATTCAATGCGTCCAGGAATAAAGTCATGAACCCTTCCATCACATCTCCCAGGGCGCTTGATAGGGACTGGATAATACTTGCCAGCATGTAGCTTTGTCTCCTTGATTACTTGGTGGTAAGGTGGTCTGGTGACCAGGCGCCGGACTGAAAAAGGTCCTGTGCCGTCCTGACCACAGCCGGGAGGGCAAAGACCGCAGCGGTGGCTATGACAATGGCGACCATACGGGCTTTGGCCTTTCTGGCTTTCTGTTCATCGCCGTATGCGTATTCCAAACCGGACCACGCAAGCCCAACTGCTCCGCCTCCAAGTGCCAAAGCCTGAATAATACTTCCGACATTCGCCTCTTCACCATTGAATCCGGATGCATAGCAGGGCTCGGAAAGCAATCCCGACAGAACAAATACAGCGTAAAACAAGGATAGCACAGCTGCCATCCTTTTCCCGGGCGCCCCAGAAACATGCCTGATGTCACTCATACTATTTCCCTCCATTCTAAAAACACCCACCGGGCAGATGGTGGGTGTTCATAGTACATTTGTTCTATATCAGCTGAAATTCCAAGATGCCGCTGTAAACCAGCTCTTTATAGCAGAGACAATCGCCGGGGCCATGAGCACGACCGCAATCGCTACGATAATCTTAATCGCGGCGCTTTTAGCCTCCTCCGCTGCCCTTGCCCCGCCCCAGATAATTTTGATTACCTGTAAAGCCAGTGCGACTGCTCCGATCGGGGCAACGATCGAAATGAGGATTCTCCAGACCTGCTCAGTTCCTCTGTTGATCCCCTGGATAATTGTCTGAGAGCTTGCAAATGCGGGCATTGCGGTAATCACGGAGCAGTAAATGCCAGTCATTATTGCGGCAACCCGGTTTACATGTCTCCTTCTGTCTTTTTGGGGACTTTCCGGATATGTGGATTTGTTCTCCAACTCTTTCCCTCCTCTGCGGAATCTGTTCAAATATTTACTGATAGCAGACTCATCACGCAGAATTGTATATTCGATTTGACATAATGTCAATTTTTGGGGCTTTAAGAACGATTCTGGCATAATAAACGACTTTTTTTAATATAGAAAAACACTATACAGCCTGGAGCAAATTTCCGCTCCCCTGCCGCATAGTGCTTTTTCTTCTGAGGATATTCGTCATATGACTGATAACTGTGATGAAACGTGCGCTACAACCCCGATTTGCTTTCTACAGAACAGTTTTAATTCCCGCAGTCTCCAGAATTTTATTCTCCAGCTCTGTGGCCTTGTTATAGCCATCCCGAGCAAGATCAGCTGCGGATTCATGAAGTGCCGTACGGAAACGCTCGGCCATTGCGTCAAACCGGCGCAGTGCCATCCTTTCACCGAGTCCGACCTCTCTGGCAGCCGCCTGGAAGGAATCTCTCGACATATCATCCAAAGCCATCGTTCCGCCTATACGAAAAGACATGTCCCGAGTGCTTTGCTCATAAATTACTGTGCTCACAATGTCATAAGCGGGGGCAAGGCGAATCTGTCTGAGGTCCTTCCCGTACAGTAGAGAGAAGTTCTTTATGTGGGCATCCGTATTCCCGATCAGGTAATCGAAAACGATGGTGTCCCACAGCCTGAGCTGGTCCGTGACAGGATCGGCTGAGTACTTACGGAGAATCTCAAACATCCCCCTCATGTATCCGCTGGAGGTCTGCTCGTATTTTGCTGCAGCAGGAATACCCATTGCCTGCGCAAAATCCTCCTGATGGAGCCGATACGGTCTCGGGAGGCCGCTCACTGTCGTACTTGAAGAATCAAATCTGCGGTCATAGCGCTGTGTGGCAAAAAGCACTTCATGCTCCCCGCCTTTGCCGGTATTCATAATAAAGCTTTTGGGAGTATCAAGCCCGCAGCGCGCGGCAGTCATCAGGGACAGCTTTTCGTTTGTTACAATAGCCTCCAGCCGTACGTGGCTTTGCTTGACAATATGCGTGCTTGGTGCGGTCCCATGTGGCAGATACCAGGCGTTATCGGGCTCATCGAAGTACAGGCCAACCTTGCCGGAGGCACCGGTCAGAGAAAGATGGGATTTCGTGACCAGCTCAGCGGACTTTGTGACTCCCTCAGCAGCAAGTTCCTGAACCTGACTGTCCGTAATACGCTCATAGGAAGCATCGACAGTCTCTCCGTCCTCTGTTATGCAGAGCGCTCCGAGGCACTCCCGACCGAGCCCGTGAAGGATGGACAGATAGTCGCCCTCGTCAACATGCATCCATTGTGCAACCGTACGCCTGGTAAAGCCTTCTGGCAGAAGACCCTCAAAGAAACTGGCGGTCCGTTCTGCCGGGAATGCGTCTTCCTGAAGGGGAAGACTGATAGAGATCGGAGTCCCCCCACCTAAGCGATACTCGTCAGAATATCGGAAGCAGGCATCAGACGGACTTTCACCGATAATCTTTCCAACTGGGACGAGGCTCCCGTTTTGTTCTACGCTGACTAGAAGTTCCTTCATAAATCAGCTCCTCGGTGTTAGAGAGCAGTCAAGGCCCAATAGATTGGCGAGGTATATGGCCTTTCCCAATTCTGCTGTGCTTTTCCCGTTTTCCAAATCTGAGATAAAAGTTACGCTGAAGCCGCTGAATTCAGAAAGGAATGCCTGTGTATAGCCAAGATCTTTGCGCCGTTGGCGCAGAGCGGCACCGAATTCTTTTGCATCTGTTATCAAGGAAATACCTCCTTAATATAGCCGTTCGGCGAAATATTTCTAATCAGCCGACTGCTTAGCCGTTTGGCTAATTTTTCTTGTTGCTATTATACTCTATGCCGTTCGGCGAAGTCAAGGGAAAAAGGAAACATAAAAGATCGTTTCCGTAAAGTAATACCACCATAGCAAGCTGAATACGCAA
>Ga0256405_10003528_pt1 | contig 31987 bp, 64 predicted proteins | sample RumenRJG_02DNA_FD_189096 | JGI IMG/M metagenome (GOLD analysis project Ga0256405, IMG submission 189096) | Bovine rumen microbial communities from Lethbridge, Alberta, Canada - RJG_02 | ecosystem: Host-associated > Mammals > Digestive system > Stomach > Rumen | place: Canada: Alberta...
GCTAGAGAATGGAGATTAGATGATGGCATTGATTCTAAAATGCCTATTGGAAATCCTAACTATAATACTCAAAGTATGACAATTAAAGAAATCATGGCTAAACAAATGCTTGAGGATCTTAAATTAAATGACACTTTCTGTGTATTTTCTTATGCAACTTAAGGAGAATAATTATGGCATTATCTGAACTTGTAGGAAATAAATTTTGGGACAATTCAGATCCTAAAGGTGAAAGTAGAAGTTATATCTTAAAAACAGATAAAAGAAATGAATTCTTTAATGAGTTTTCTAAATGGTCAGCTAAATATTGCACAAAAAATACTAAATGGCAATGTCAACATCTTGGCCTATTTGGAACTGCTTGTGGAATAAAATTAACAATGAAAACAGGTAATATTAAGAAAGATACTGGTCTTTCATTTACTACTTTAGTTAAGAAATTTGGAGAAGAGAATAATATTCCTGTATATGTATCAGGTTATAAAGTATTTAGTAATAAATATTCAATGGTTGATGAAGAAGAGACAATGTCTAGCTATCACAACAGTTATTCAACTCGTATAATTGATGCATATCAAGAAGTATATGGAAAGCCTATGTATGTCAAACAAGATCCAATAGGTTTATTTTCAGATTTTTTAAGTCCATATAAAAATTATGAATATGTATCAGTATTTAATTATAATTATGTAGGTTATCTTTTCTATAAAGTTGATTATTTTAAAAGAGCTATTAAAGAAACAGGACTAGATTTTGATGTAATTAAGGAAAAAGAAGATGAAATATATATACAAGTAGATGACTATGATTTACTTAGACAATTTGAATTAAAGATAAAGCAACTAAAAGATGCAGATAAGAGAGGTTGAGTCATAGACTCAGCCTTTTCTTATTTACAAATCAAATACTTTGTAATATTATATAATTATAACTATATTTATTTGTACAGGAGGTAAAGATTATGAAGATTGTAGAATCATACAACACAGATGAGAGCTTCTTATATGATAAGACTTATCTTTTTATTAAGGGTTATGCAACAGCACTGAATCTCAATTATACATTGAAGGCTTTGCCTCTTGCTAGAAAGTTTCATAATGGACAATATAGAAAAGGTGAAGTTATAATTGATGGTAAGTCATATAAATTACCTTATGTTCTTCATGTACTAAAGGTTTGTTCAACAATTATATCATTACATCTTCCTTTAGAAGAAAGAGACCTAGATATATTGTTAGCCTCAGCATTGTTACATGATAGTTTAGAAGATTGTAAAGAGTATTTTCCTACTGGAGATACAGATCTTATGACTATTTATGGTTTTCCTAAGGAAGTATATCAAATAGTTACTTCAGTAAGTAAAAGATCTGGTGCAACAGAACCAGAATTAGATGAATATTTTAATAAGATAAAGAAGAATAGATTAGCTTTAGTAATCAAATTAGCAGATAGATCTCATAATGTGGAAGATTTGTATGTAATGAAGCCTGAAAAGATTATTAAGTATATTCATGAAACCAAGGATTATCTCTATCCTTTAGCCACTTATGGAAAAGCAAATTACCCAGAGTTAAGCAATGGTCTTACAATTCTTAAGAATAAGATTAGATCATTGACAGAGCAGGCAGAATGTTTCTATAATATGTACAATGAAGTAATCAAGGAAAAGGATGCTGAGATTGAAAAGCTCAAGAAAGAAATCTCAGCTTTAAAGAAAAAGGCTAAAGAGTAAAAAAGCTATTTACAATTACTCATTATTAAGTAAAATATATATAATAACTTAAATAAGGTGAGACATGTTTACAGTATTAAGTATTATTTCTGCAGTTGTAATATTTGTTGGTCTAGTAATGGTTTTGCTAGATATTAAAAATATAATTAGTGAAATAGGCACAGGACTCTTTATATTTGGGCTCTGTGCTTTTATGTTTTTTATGATTGCTGGTGCAATCTATAAAGTTCCTTTAATAACCACAACAAATTATTATGCTTCAGAATGTAATTTAGATGAAATGGCAGAACAGTATAATGCTAAAGTAGTTTATGTAAATAGAGATGAAAAGATAGTACATAAATATAGTAAAAAAGATAATATAGATGAGTGGATCTACTATAAATATAAACAACCAGAGGTAGAAACCACAGAAACTTCTAAAACAATAGAGAAAGTAGAACAAGGATATGGCTAATAAATTTAATGTTGGAGATAAATATTATAGGATAATAAAACACAAGCCTTATGTTGAATTTAAGGTTGATAAGACAAGAGGCTGGACAGGTTGTAATCTAGTCTTAGTTGAATATAAAATCACAAAGGAATGTGATCATTATTATGAAGGTGTTTCAGATATTGGCTTAGACAAGGTAGTCAAAATACCTATCATGCCAACAAGAGTAATTGATTATATGATTTGTGAAGATTGTGTTGATTATGATACTAATTCAATGAATGATGGGGATCTTTATAATTGTGTAGATAATCTTATCTTTACTGATAGAGACAAGGCAGTAGAGGTATTTAATAGAGTTCTTAAATATAAAATAGGTACATTAGAAGATTTTAAGAATGAACATGGTATAAATTGTAATTATCCATTTTGAGGTAGAATATGAGTAGTTATACAGCAAATATTTATTGTGAAAAATGTGGAAGACTTTTAACAACGGTTCACGCTGAGCATGAGGCAAAAGAAGGTTGGTTTGTTCCACAAGACATTATGAGTAGAGATTACAAAATAGATAGCATATTTTGTCAAAAATGTTTGAATGGAGAAAAAGCATGACAGTTAATGAATTATTTGAAGAGTGTAAGAAGCAGATAGAAGCTGGGCATGGTGAAAAGCAAGTATGGATCTCAAGTGATGATGAGGGTAATTCATTTCATCAGCTTTTATATGATTTTACTCCATTAACTGAGGACAATAAAGAAAACTTTGAAACCTACTATGGAGAATATTTAGATAAAGATAATGATATTATCTTAGGCTAAAATCTATTTACAAAAGTTTAGTTTTTAGGTTATAATTGAAATGAATACTTATTACATATATAAAATACAAAATAATATCAATGGCATGATATATATTGGTCAACATATATATCATAAAAATGAAGCTTTGTATAAATATATGGGAAAAGGTGTTTTAATTAAAGAAGCAATAAAAACTTATAAGAAAGAAAATTTTACTAAAGAGATACTTGAATTCATAGAAGATGATGAGAAAAGAGAAAAAGTATCAAAAAGAGAACAATATTGGATAAATAAATATAATTCTTTATATCCAAATGGTTATAATTTAGATGAAGGTGGGATTGGTGGCTGTTCACAAGAAACTGCTAAAAAAGTAATAGAAACTAGAAAGAAAAATAATACTTTAAAGCATTCTGAAGAAACTAAACAGAAAATAAGTAATTCAAATAGAGGAAAAGAAAAATCAGAAATACATAAACAGCATCTAAAAGATAATCATAAATCAAGAAAAGAATATACAATAATTTTTGAAGATGGTCATTCAGAAACACTTATTACAAATCTAAAGAGTATATGTGAAAAATATAATGTTACCTCAAACAAATTATTATCATATTCTATAAAACATAAATTTTTAAATGGAATTTATCTAAAAGATATAACAAATGATATGTATGTGAGATTTACAGATATGAAAGAGACATATTGTAAAGACCCCATAAAAGGAGATATTTGTAAGTTTAGTACATTACATTCTAGAAAATATAGAAACTTAGAGTTATATAAAGAAGTTAATTTAAAAAATTGTATAATAAAGGAGAATTAAACATGAAGTTACAGCCAATTATTAATAGTTTATTGGAAAGTGATTTGTATAAGTTTTCTATGGGCCAGGCAATTCACAATCAGTTTAGTGACTATATGACCACATGGTCTTTTAAGTGTAGAAATCAGGATGTTAAGTTTACACCTGAAATGGTAGAGGAAATTAAGGAACAGCTTCAGCATTATTGTACACTTAGATTCCAGGAAGATGAGCTTGAGTATCTTGCTAATATTCCTTGGTTTAAGGCTGGCTATATTGACTTCCTTAGAATTTGGCAGCCTAGATATGAAGATTTTGAAATTGGAACAGATGCTGAATGTGGATTAACAATTGAAACAAAGGGATCTTGGCTTAATACATCTATGTATGAAATTCCTACATTGGCTATTGTCAATGAGGTATATTTTAGAATGGCATATGATTATAATGAACTCTTTGCAAGCTTTAAGAAGAGACTTGAAGAGAAGTATGAAAAGCTCCATAGCTCTACATGGCACCTTGGAGTATTTTCTGAGTTTGGTTTGAGAAGAAGACTCTCTGCTGAGGCTCAGGAACTTGCAGTAAAGACACTTGCACATCTTAATGATACAATGCATTGTTCTAGCAAGTTTATTGGTACATCTAATGTATATCTTGCAAAGAAGTATGGTCTTACTCCTGTAGGTACAATGGCACATGAATGGATCATGTGTGTTGGTCAGGGTGATCATTCTCACAATGCTGCATATTCTAACAAGTTTGCTCTTGAGGCATGGGTTAAGGAATATAAGATTAAGAATGGTATTGCACTCACAGATACAATTACAACAGATTGCTTCCTTAAGGATTTTGATGAGGAGTTTGCAACATTGTTCAGTGGTGTAAGACATGACTCTGGTGACCCTATTGAATGGGGTGAGAAGATGATTGCTCATTATGAGAAGCTTGGAATTGATCCTAAGACAAAGACACTTCTCTTCTCTGATAGCCTTAATTTTGAGAAGGCAGATAAGATTTGGACACACTTCCATGATAGAGCAAAGGTAGCATTTGGTATTGGTACATACATTGCAAATGATACTGATGTACCTGCTCTCAACATTGTAATGAAGACTACAAGATGCAATGGTTGGGATGTTGCTAAGGTTTCTGACACACCTGGCAAGGGAATGTGTAAGAACCCTGGATATGTAGATTATCTCCAGAGAACAATTAAGTGGAGAATGGAAAATGATAAGTAATTCTTACTAAAACATAAAAACAAAGGGTCTGCCTAAAAAGCAGACCTTTTTTATTTTAATATGTTATTTACAAGTTCTCTATTTAATGTTATAATAAAACTATCAATAAATAAGGAGAACTATCATGAGAGCTATCTTAGTTATTTATATTGGAATTACAATTCTTAATTTTCTTTTCCTCATGTTTAGCCCTGTACCTGTAGAGACAAAAGATGACAAGGGTAATATTCAGTGGACAAAAGCTACTAAAACACAATTTAGAAAACCTATTTCTACTTTAATTTTGTCAGCTATTCCTATAATTAGTGTATTTATTACAGCTTCTTATCTTTATGCTATCTCACATATAGATAAAATTAATGAATATAACAGAAAGGTCTAAAATATGTTTGAAATTAAATTCAAAAAACTTACTAATAAAGAACTTGCAGATAGATATAGTAGAGTTAAGCCACTTAAGAGAACTGAAGATGGCAAACTGATGTGGATTGAGTCATTCAGTGATATTAAAAGACTGAGAGATACTGCCTTTCTTTGGGATCCTACATATGTAAGAGAAGTTAAGGATGATGAACTTGTTGCTTACAAGGGAGATGAGTTTGTTGCATTCTCACCTTATGCATACTATGGCTTTTTTAAGCCTACACTTGAGGAAGTGTTAAGTCAGATTGATCCAATGAAGTTAGCTTCAAATAGATTAGATCCTATTGTTGCATTTGAAATTGTAGATGCACCTGAATGTTGGGCTGATTTTCATAAGACAGAATTACATTCTGTAATTTTTAATGCTGGCTATCATATTTTTAGGGTAAAGCTTTACACTAGATCTAAAAACTTTAATGGTTATCCTGAAGGAGTTTAATTATGGAACTTAGACCTTGTCCATTTTGTAAAAGTAAGAAAGTAAAGATTCAAACTAACTGGAGTGAGTATAATTACACTGCAAAAGCAACTGGAAGATGTAATGCTTGTCATGCAAGAGGTCCATTATTTACAATGAGAATAAATAAACCTAAGGATAAAGAAATAATTTTAAAAGAACTTACTGAGAAGGCTATTAAAGCTTGGAATGGTGAAGAATAATGATTATCAAGAATTGTCCTTTTTGTGGATCAGCTAAGACTAAGATAGACTCTAAGTCAAAAAGTGACTATAAAGGCACATATGAAACATTCTCAGTAAGATGCAATGTTTGTCATGGTAGAGGTGGAACAGTTAGTGGTTGGACCTATTCATACAATAAAGATCCTAAATTAACAGTAATTGACTCTAAAGAACTTGAAAACAGAGCAATTGAATTATGGAATAAAAGGAGTTAAAAATGAAACCTGATCCTTGTCCTTTTTGTGGTTGTACAGATATTAGATATTCTATAAAGACCACAACTATTTCATACAAGAGAGCATATCATGTTACTGCATATTGTAATAGATGTCATTGTTATGGTCCTAGAACTCTAGTAAAAATAGATAATGAAGAAGATTTTAATAGATATGACATAGAACATGACAAGAAGCTTGAAGAAGCTGCTTATGAAGCTTGGAATAGAAGAATTTATTAATGGAACACTGGTACTTATATAAAAGATTTGAATATAGTTATTTTACTCCAGAAGAGTTAAAGAATTGTTCTTCAATTGAAGAACCTTATGGAGGTATTATAACATATCCAGTTAATGCTTATGAAGTTAAACCAGGTAGATATTTATTAGTTGTTAATGAAGAAAAACTTTTAAATCCAACTATTAATAATAAGATAAGAAAAATATTAGTTAGATCAATAAAATATACTAAACCAATATTTATAAATGAAAGTGATTTAGAAAAACTGATAGATGATACTATAATAGTATTTAAAAAGAGTTGTGATGATTTAGCTAATAGTATTCTTTGTAGAGCAGTAGATAAAAAATAAAATTATGGAACACTGGCATTATTACATACATTATGAAAAGAAAGAGTTTACTCCTGAGGAGATAGATAAGCTTAAAATATCTCCTAGAGGGGCTATTGTTCATTTGTATGTAAAGGCTTTTCTTGTTAGAGAAGATACATATCTTATCACTATTGATGAAGAAAGAATAAAATCTATACCATCAAAGAAAGCAGATCTTAGAAAGGTATTGCTTAGATTTGCTAAGAAATGTAAGCCTTTTTTCATTAATAAAGATGAATTAGAAAAATTATATGATACTAATAAAGTAATCATGAGGTATGATGAGAGCATGATTGCTGCAAATATATTAGGCTTAGTATGATGAACTATAATAAAACAAAATATTATTTCTATGCTAGACATAGAGTTAAAGACATCATAATTAAGTATGAGGTTACTGTCTATTTACTTAAGTCTGAAAAAGATTATAATAAATATATGATAGATTTTACTCAAGAAGATGCTTTTCAAGATATGGAACCATTATATTTTAATAATAAAGGTTTATATAATACAATGAAAATCACTACATTGGGAGGTCTTACTGCAATATTATCTATACATGAAGTAGACAGAGAGGTAGTTAAGTTGTTGTAATATGGGAAAGTTTTATTTAATATGTGGAATTAGTGGTGGAGGTAAGTCCATCTTAGCTGAAAGAATAATGGAGAAAAATCCAGGCCTTATTGAATTTGATCCTGATAATTATTATAGGCTTGTCAATGGAGATGAGTGTATTCATGAAAACTTCTTTCCTGTTTGGATGACAATGTGGCAAGATATTCATGATGCTGAAGTTGCTGGAAAAGATGTACTCATTAATTCTAATGCTCTTACATTTGCTCAAAGAAATCAGTTCATTGAATGGTTTCCTACATTTGAACATCATATGATTTGGGTTATTTCTCCAAAAGAAAAATGTATTGAAGGAAATGAAAAGAGACGTAGGCATGTTCCTATGAATAAGCTTATGGCTCAGTGGGAAAGAATGGAATTTCCTAATGCTAGTGAGGCAGGTTGGGATTCTATTACTCATCTAACAAATTTTTGGAATGATGATTATATTATCTTTAAGCTTAAAGGTGATATTGAAAAACTCTTAAAGATATGAACAAGAATAGACTAAAGTATTTACAAAATGATAGAGACCCTGATATAATATCAGTAATAACAATACAATCAAAGACTGATACTAGTTGTTTTGTTACATACAAGCATAAAGATGAAAAAATTACTGAAAAGTGTTTTCATTCTGAAAAGTATATTCCTCAGAAAGTAAAGGATTTTATGAATAGTGCAACAACTATAGCAAAATCAAAATTACATAGTGGAGATATTTCTACAGAATATAAGGGAGGAAAATCAAAATGAGGATAAGGAATAGAAATTCAATTACTGAAGTTGCGTATTTTGGTTTTACAAAAGATAATCATGCTAAATATATAAGTTTATTTGAAAATCAGTTCAATTCAGATATTACTTTTTCAGATGAACAAAAAGCAGAAATTTTGGGTATGTTAACAAGTAATGGATATGTTGATTTAACAAAGTATGGAGTAAATTTTAAATGATTAGTGAGAACAAGTTACATCACCTCCTTGGAGTTGCTAGAAAGGCATATCAGTTAGCAAAGGATCTTGGCTATAGTGAAGAATTTGCTAAGGATATGTTTGTGCTTGGTTGGAACCATGATATTGCTTATGAATTTGATGATATTCATCATCAGTCTCTTGGAGCTGAGATGATGGCTCATTTTGGTATAGAAAATGAATATACATATGAAATTAGTAGACATGGTATTCCTCAGCAAGATGAAGATGTTGGAACTATTTTCTTAATTCTTAATTGTGCTGACCTTACAGTAAGCCCTGAAGGTAAGCCTGTAACTATTGATGAAAGAATTGAAGATATTAAGAATAAGATTGGTGAAGATCATGAGTGGTTTATTGCACTGAGAGACACTGGTCTTCTTGTAAAAAGAAAGTTTAAGGAACTTTATAACATGGATGTATAAAGGAGTTTGATATGCTGGGTATTTGTGGACCTGTAGCTGCAGTAATCATATTTGTGGCTATCTTTATTTTTACTAGATTTTAGTTTACTATTATAAATCAATTGGTATATAATAAAATAAGAAGGAGGTAATTAACATGACTGATGCTGAATGGGAAGAGTTTAAAGAAGAAATTAAACATTATGAATATTTTGATGAGCATGATGTTGAAATACTTAGGCAATCAGAGGAATTACTTGCTTCTTATAGAACAGGTCCTGAAGGAATGCTTGAATTTAAAGATGATGCAGAGTTTGTTGATGTCATGAAGAAACTTGCTACAATTAGTGGTCAAACATGTACTCCAATTATTAAAAATGGAGAGTTTACCACTTTGTTTCATGTAGGAGGAAATGATGGGATTTAATACATACATAGGTAGTATAAGAAAAGATATGTTAGCTTTTCTTGATACTCTTAATTTTGATGATATTTTAGAAAAAGAGCCAACTCTTATTGTTCACTGGGAACAGATCAATTATCAAATCAATGTTCATATTGAATATAATCTTGATGGCTCAGCTAATAATATAGATATTTGTCCTTATACAAGAGTAAGTACTATTGAAGGTCTTATTCTTCCTGATAGTCTTGGTCATGTTATTGAAATGATCTCAGGCTCAATACTTGATGGATTTGATGAGTATATTAGAAAGAAGCCATATAAGATAGAAAGACTTAATAATGAAATGTGGAAGGTAAGTAAATTATGAGAGTATTATATGATTTAAACCATGCAGGAAGACAAATATCAGAAATAGGTGATGTTTTTTATCATGATAATAAGATTTACTTATACAATGATAATGAAAATATTAGATGTGTCTCAGAACGTGAAGTATCACAAGAAGAGTTTGATAAAATAAGTGTAGACTTACTTTTAAAAGGTTTTTGTACCTTTTTAGCATATAACATTAGATTTAATGAAATTTAAGGAGTAAATATTATGAAGAAACTTTTAGTAATTGTAGACATGCAGAATGATTTTGTAGATGGTGCTCTTGCAAATCCAGATGCAAAGAAGATTATAAAGAAGATTAAGAAGTATGCAGAATCTTTTGATGGAGACATTGTTTTCACAAGAGATACACATACTAAGAATTATATGGAGACTCAGGAAGGTAAGAACCTACCTATACCTCACTGCATTAGAGGAACTGAGGGTTGGCAGATTGTAGATGAACTTAAGGATATTCCTGCTAAGTATTGTTTTAATAAGCCTACTTTTGGATCTATGGATCTTGCAAAGATGATTAAGAGAGAATATGCTGATGCTGAGATCTATTTCTGTGGAACATGTACAGGAATTTGTGTAATCAGCAATGCAATGCTTGCAAAGGCAAATGCTCCTGAAGCTAAGATCAATGTTCTTGGTAAGCTTTGTGCTTGTGTTACACCTGAATCTCACCAGACAGCACTTGAGGCAATGAAGATGTGCCAGATTAAGGTAATCTAATATGTTGGAAATATGTGAAGAATGTAAGTATATAGATACTTGTGAAGAAAAGAAGAAGCATCCTGAGATGGTTGCCTGTACAGAATTTGGTGGCCTTGATAAAGATGGTAATTTAATAGAGGACTAATATGATAGGTATAATTTTTGACAGTTTTGCTCCATTTTGTAAAGATCAACAGTCAATTATCAATAAATCACTTGAATGTGATCAAGTTATTATTGCTGTTTGTGGATCAGATGAAGATAAATATAAAAACTTTATCCCATTTAAGAAAAGAGTCTCTTTAATGAAAAAGAGATATGAAAATAATCCTAAATTTATTGTTGTTGCAATTGATGAAACAAAAAATAATCTTGAAACTGACATATTTACTAAAGCAAAGATAAATCCTAATTGTGGTGTTACTTTTGTTTGGTACTTGACAGAAAAGAAATATATTAAGAAACTGTCAAAGATTTATACTTCACATCATAGTTTTCTTTATATAGAATCAAAAACTGATTTTGGATCTAAAATAAGGAAGAATTTTAGAGCTTATAAAGATAAGATTGATCCTATTTTTTATGAATATTTAGACAAGAAATTTAAGTTACCTAAAGAAGCAGCTAAAAAAGAAAGAAAGCATCATACTTATATAAATGAATGGTGTGGTGTAGTAGATGATGTTTTTGATACTCTATTAGATGCATATCAGCAAAAGGATTGGAAAATGTCTTGGGATGAGTTTTTAACTGCAGCTCAAGAAGAAATAGATGATTTCTTTGACAATACAGAAAGAAATTTGGATGATTAAGGATAATTTATATGAAACCTATAGATACTTATAAAATTGGTGATGAAATTTATTTTGATTATATGATGCCATTTACTGGAATTGTAGAAGAAACTGGTAATTTATATAAGTTTGTTAAAATTGGTGATAAGTGTATTATTAGAGTTAAGCCATATTTAAAAATGTCAGTAGCAAAATCAAATCCTGTAGTCACATTTTATTCAGTTAAAGGCATGAGTGAAGATTTTGACAATGTAGATTTAGGTAAAGTTTATGATAATCATACTGTATATTTACTAGAAAAAGATCTTAATAAAGTAAAAGAAATTTTTAAACAGTATTATCAAGCTAAAATAGAAGAATATAATGAAAAAATTAATGGTCTAAAGCAAAAACAAGAAGAGCTTGATGCTATGACAGAGCTTATTAAGTAATGGAGAAATTATATGTTTAAGAAAGTATCATTTACAGGTATTGATAATAAAACTAATATTAAAAGATTATTAGAAATTGCTGAGAAATATCCAAATACTGAATTTGGTTTCTTAATTTCTGAAGCAAATACTAATAAGAATGTCAATAACAGATACCCAAATTTAGTTTTATTACAGCAACTTAAGAATAAGAATATAAATCTTGCTTTACATGTATGTGGAAAGCTTGCTAGAGAAGTTGCAAAGACAGGATCATTAGAGAGTGTAAAAGCTTTCATGGGTTCTTATTTTGATATGTTTCAGAGAATTCAGTTAAATCTTGTTGGTAATACAGTTACTATTCCAATTAAAGATACTTATGGAAAGCAAGTTATTATTCAAACAAATCTTGATGAGCCTAAGTCAAAGGCAAATTATGAGTTGTATGAACAGACTAATACAGAAAATATAGTTTACTTATCAGATAAGTCTGGTGGACATGGTGAAGTAACTGATTTTGATTTCTTTGATAAGTATCAAGGTTTTGCAGGTGGTCTTAATCCAGAAAATATTCTTAATAGAAAAGCTGATATTGATATGTTAGTTGACTATGACTATTGGCTTGATATGGAATCTGGTGTAAGAACAAATGACTGGTTTGATCTTGATAAAGTAGAAGACATCTGTAAAAAATTATTTTAATTCTACAAAAATTGTTTACTAAGGTACCTATATATTGATATAATATATAAAAGTACTTTTAGGAGAATAATATGCATATTGGAATAGTTTTTGGTTGTTTTATACCTTTGCATGAAGGTCATTTAAAAATTATTGATATAGCCAAAAAACAAAACAATAAGATAATCCTTGCTCTGTGTGGATCTGATGATGATAGGGGCAAGGATTTTATTCCATTTTCTGAAAGATATACTTTGCTCACAGAGAAATACTGTGATGATGATAGAGTCCAGATAGTTGTCATTGATGATAAGAAATTAGGTCTTACTGGTAAATTTGATTTGCCTTCTTGGAAAAAGTGGTGTGATGAGTTATTTGCTCAGGCCAATATAAATCCTAGAGATGGCCTCAATGAATTTACTTGGTATATGGGAGAAGAGTCTTATGCTCAGAAACTTAAAGTTCTTTATAGAGAACATCATGATTTTGTAGTTATTAATAGAAATGCTATTAATATTTCTGGCACTGAAATTAGAAATAATTTGGAAGCTTATAAAGATTATGTAGATCCTATTTTCTATAAGTACTTGTATGAACATGGTTTTGTTAATCTTAATCAGATGACTGTATCAATGGCTTATGAAGTTGCTAAAGAATTAATGTATAGTGATAAATTAACTTATGAGGAGAAAGAGGCCTTAAGAATACTTATTAGTCTTTCTAATAATTCAGGCCCTATGGGATAAATTATGGAAATAAAAGAAACCAATGGTGATTATTACACAATAACTAATACTCAATATTATATGTCTTTGACTCCAAAGATAACATACAAGATGACTTGTTATCTTGCCTATGAAAATGGTAGTCCTGTTTTGGATAAATATGGTAATAGAATAGAGACTGAGATAGTTTTTGTGCCTGAGAATTCTAGTGGTAAAGTTGACATTATTCTTAATGTTAATAAAGAGTATGTAAAGCCTAGAACAGCATACAAGCTTATGTCCAATATTGAATTAGTCAGTACAACTGAGGAAATAATGAAAACAGGTTTTGGTATTCCAACTCCAGTTATGAATGGTATAGGAATTGGAATATTTGTTGCTATTATTATAGCTATAGTTGGAACAATTCTTTATAGTAGAAAGAAGCCCACTAAAGAACCTGAAGAAGAGATAATTGAAGTACCTTATGATGATATTGATTTTTTAGGATAAGAATATGAAAAACAAAAGAACATATTATTTAGCATATCTAGAAATTAACCAGGATGGTGATTTCTATATAGAACATTATAAGGATCTTGACTATGACCATGTATTGTTTGAGAATTTTGATGAAGCTGTAGAGACAGTTAAGCAGCATCTCAAACTTGCTATTGACACAATTAGTTCTTCTAGAGATATTTCTGGCATGAAAGAATTTATGACAGAAGTATATAATGATACAGAATGGGATTTGTTAGATGGAGATGAGGAATGTCCATTATTTATAGATGAAGAATATGGAAACTGGGGAATTAGATATTATATCAAAAAGGTAAGATTTTTGTGAGGATTGCTTATGATACTAATTGATATGAAAATGCCTCATAGTTGCAGTGATTGTCCATTAACTTATGATAGTTTTGATGGCTCTACTGTTTGTGCATTACATCCTGGTGCTTACATTGACTGGGATAAGCGTCCAGACTATTGTCCTTTACATAATCTTAGAAAAGATACTAAAGAAACAAAAGAAGAATCTAAAGAGGAATCTAAGGAAATAGATGAAACAACTTTAAAAGAATATGCTGAGTTTTTAGAAAAAACAGCAAATGAACTTAAATCATATCTTGATGCAGATCTTGATCTTATGTTTCATGATAATGATACAGCTACTATGATACCGCGTCCGTGGACAATTAAACCAACAGGATTAGATGATGACTTTCCTGATGTAACATTTTAAAGGAGTAAGATATTATGACAGAATATTTAGATATAGCAGAAGTACAGAAAATGGATAGATACAAAGACTTTACTATTCTTGAAAAGCCAATGTCATTAAATGCTTGGCTAAAAGATGCTAAATATACTATTGTCCAAGTACATTCAATTATTAAAACAGGTGAATCAATTTTAGGTTTTTGTGGTGTTTTTAGCTGGGAAAACAATATATTATCTCCAATTGATGGTGACACTTATGATTCAAAGATGATGGTTTATGGTTTTAAGAAGTTTACAACAAAAAATATTGAGAATGGTTTAGATATTCTTGTAAAGGACTGGTGATATAAATGGTTTTATTTGACACAACTAAAGAAATAAATAATGTTGTTCAGTGGATTAGAGAATGGTTCTATAATAATGGACCTCAGGCCAATGCAGTAATTGGTATTTCTGGTGGTAAGGACTCTACTATTATTACAGCTCTGCTAGTAAAGGCATTAGGTAAAGATAGAGTTATTGGTGTAATGATGCCAAATGGAGTTCAGCCTGATATTTCTGATAGTGAGAAAGTAATTGAGCTTCTTGGTATTAAAGGTTATGAAGTAAATATTTATGACCAGTATAATGCAGAAGTAAGTGCATTAAGAGAAGCAGGTATTGAACCTACAAAAGATACATTAATCAATATTGGTCCTAGACTTAGAATGACAACTCTTTATGCAGTAGCTCAGGCACTTCCTAATGGTGGTAGAGTATGTAATACATGTAATAAGTCTGAAGACTATATTGGTTATTCCACAAAATATGGTGATGCTGCAGGTGACTTTAGCCCTTGTGCAGATTTTACTGTAACTGAAATGTTACAGATTGGTGATGCATTAGGATTGCCTTATGATCTTGTACATAAGACACCTTCTGATGGTCTTTGTGGAAAGACTGATGAGGATAATCTTGGCTTTACCTATGCAGAACTTGATAAGTATATTGAAACAGGCTTTATTAAGGATCCTGACAAAAAAGCAATAATTGACAGAAAGCATAGACTTAACTTACATAAACTTAAGACAATTCCTACATATAGAAAGGAATGATAATATGACAAAAAAAGATTTTATGTGGAATGATCTTAAGACTAAGATTAAGAAATCATTAGCTGAATATAATGCTGAGGCTAGTTCTTTTAGTCATACTGATCTTGATTTAATTCTTAAGTGGATGGATGAAATTGAACAGAAGTATAAGGAATAAAATTATGGCTAAAATCAGATTAGTTAAAGCAGAACCTATATTTGATGAATTTGAAAATAGTATCATGTGTGAAAGAAAGTTTCCTGAAGCAATAAAAAGATTCTATATACTTTCACCACTATTTACAGCAGATGAAAGAGAAAAATTAGCTAGAGAGATGTTTGAATGTGATCCAAATGGTTGTGATTATTGCAATGATTTGTATACAAGACTTAGATGTGCAAGAATAATAAAAGAATTAAAAGAAAAATATAAAGATAAAATGGTTGATGACAGACACTTTCCTAAAAGATATTGGATTGACTGTTCAAAACATCATAGATTAGTAAATAAATGGATAAAAGAAGAGAATTATCATCTTTTTGCCTATGTAGATGAATATTGGAGATAACATTATGTATGATTATGATGATTTCTATGATGAGCCAACAGAATTTGAGGCATTGATATATGAACTTAAAGAATCTCTTATGAAAGAGGTAAAAGAAGAATATCAAGCTGAGATGGAAAGGCTTAGAAAAGAAAATAAAGAGTTAGCAGATATAAAAGCTAATTGGGAACAGAAAATTCATGAATTAGAATCTGCAGAGAGTAGAGCTGAGTATGCAATAAGACAAGCAGAAGAATGTGCTAAAAGAGCTAGACTAAAAGACTTGATTGCTCCACTTATTAAAAAAGCTTGGGGTATTAATAGTAAATATGAATATATGTGGCCTAAATGTGATAAATGTGATGAAAGAGGCTATATTCATTTTACAAGTCCTAGTGGAAAAGACTATACAGAACAATGTTCTTGTAGAAAACAGATAAGATATTGTAAGCCAGTTGAGGCTGAAATTGTTGAAATTGATAATTTAAGAGAAAATAATGGAATAAGAGTTTTCTTTAGATTTGAGGCTCATGAGGGTGATTACGGTTTACGTAACACAACTGATATATATCAAGGACAGGATTTTTCAGAAATAGATAGATATGATAATATAGTTTTCTTAGATGAAGATGATTGTAAAAAATTCTGTGAATATTTAAATGAACAGGAAAGAAAGGAAAAAGGACTATGACAGATAAAGAAAAGTTTATGAAACTTTTTGATGAAATTGGTATTAAGTACGAAGTAAATGGAGATACTATATATATTGATAATTTTGAATGTGATGGCTCAGAAGAATTTGGTATTTCTTTTTGGGATGGAGAAGATTTTCCTGAGGGAAGTTATCATGAATTTTGGGTAGTACCTGAGCAACATAAAAAGTAAGGAGATAATAGTATGATTGATTTTAATGAATTAAAAAATTACCAGAGAAAATTACAACAGGAATATAAGGATAAGGTTTCGTTACCTTTTCTTAAATTTCATAAGAAAATGTTAAAGAAATGTGATAAGTGGCTTGATAAAGTATTTGAATCACCTGTAATAGAAGAAAACATACTAGCTGCAGCAATGGAAGCAATTAAAAAGGAACCATTTGCTAACCATTCATATAATGTACCTGTTAATTTTGACATAATTGTAGACTTAGATTGTGATGGTTCAGTTGAAGTTGTTGTAGGTGATAACATAATTGATACATTAGATATGGAATTTGATGATGATGCTTTTGATAAGTCTTTACATGAGCTTTATACTAGAGTAAATGAAGATGAAGATCTATTAGAAGATTATCAGAATTTGTTTAGAAAAAAGCTAGAAGCATATCTTAATACTCTCAATACCACTTATAATAAAAACCATAAAGAAGACTTTTACTGGATTTATGACCATGTAATTCAGTATGGTTTTGATATTATTATTTATGTAACACTCTAAGTTGTTTACAAAGTAAAGTAAATATTGATATAATAAATTATGAAGTATATACAAGAATTAGATGACAGAGGTATAAGAGTAATACTTAAAGATGAAAATGCCACAGTTTGTGAATGTAAGATTTCTTTAAGTAATGGAATCTGGAGTATTTCAGAGTGGTTTACTAGTCATGCTTATAAAAATCAAGGCTATGGAACTCAAACAATGAAATATGCAGTCCAGCATTTATATGAAGCCTATGGGATGCCTGAAGGTATCAGATACAATTGGAATTGTGTCAATGAATATGTATATGAATGGCTTGAAAGACATTTTGATCCTAAGCCTTTAGTACCTGAGTATGAAAGATATACAGGAGAAGATACTTGGGATGCTCACATTTATATCTTAGATAAGCATAAATTTATTAATTATTTTACAAAGGAGTAAACAATGTATTTAACCACATTTTTAATAGCTTTAAGTATTATTGGAGTTATTGCAATTTTTGCAGGAATGATAATTACTATTGTAGTAGAAAATGAATATCCTATACTAATTGGTCTTGCAGTATTTGTTATAAGTGTAATTCTAATTATTGTTTTTGCTATTATAAATTCTAATATTATAGGAAAAGATAAAAACTTTGAAAAAGTATACTCAGCAGATCTATATGAAAGAAATGGTAATGTTTATTATATAGATCCTAAAACTGATAAAGAACAGGCTGTAAATAAAGACAGTGACTTTGATGAATATAAATCAACCACTGAAGATTCACATGTTGAATGGCAAGAAACTAATTGGTTATGTTTTAAGGTAAGTAAAGTTATCTATTATACACATATAGAATAAAAGATCTAAATAAAAATTTTATAAAGTTATTTACAAGATTTAACTCTTAGATTATAATATATTTATTATTAATCTAGGAGTTAATTTTATGACAAGCTATATCTGTGATTTAATTAAAACAAATAAGAATTGGCAGAATGTTATGGAATCTTTAAATGTAAAGGTAAAGATTCAGGGTGACTTGGCAATTTTTAACTACAACATGGATGTAGACTTTGCTAATCCTTTAGTACAGGAGTCTAGAGGAATTATTATTGACTATACAGTTCCTAGAGTAGTATGCTGGCCTTTCAGAAAGTTTGGTAACTGGCAAGAATCCTATGCAGATGAGATTGACTGGTCAACAGCAAGAGTACAGGAAAAGATTGATGGTTCTATCATTAAGCTTTATATGTATCAGGGTGCATGGCACTGGGCTACAAATGGTATGATTGATGCTGCTGAGGCTGATTGTATGTATTCTTCTAAGAATTTCTTAGAGGTTATTAAGTCTGCATCTAATTATGGAAAGATTGAATTTGATAAGTTAGATAGAGACTATACATATATTTTTGAGCTTGTATCTCCTGATACAAAGGTTGTTATTGACTATGGATATACAAAGTTATTCCACTTAGGAACAAGAAACAACATTACAGGAGAAGAGTACTCTACAGTTAATATTGGCATTGAAAAGCCTAGAGAGTATGCTTTAACATCATTTGATGATGCTATTAAGGCTGCTACAGAACTTAATGCAATTGGACAGGATGTTGAGCATGAAGGTTTTGTTGTAGTTGATGGTAACTGGAACAGAATTAAGATCAAGACTCAGGAATATCTTAATGTTCATCATGCAATCAATGGTCATGTTATGACAAAGAAGAGAATGATTGAGTATATCTTAGATGGTGGAGATGCTCTTAATATCATTAAGGCAGATGTACCTGAATATAAGCATATCATTATGTATTATGAGTTCAGAATTGAGGAAATCAAGTTTGAAATGTTACAGGCAATTAGATATGCTAAGTCTTTGTATGAAGAGTATTCTCATGAAAGAAAGGCAGTTGCTTCAGTTATGAAAGGTAATCCTTTTATGGCTATGGCAATGAGAAACCTTGAAAAGGAAGATGTGGATATTGAAAAGGAGTTTGCTTCCTTAACAGTTGCTAAGCTCTGTGACCTTATCCCTGATTATGAAAAGAGGGTATTCTAATGTGGCCTGATTATGAAAAACCAAATAATCTAAAAGATCTCTATAAGAGATTTAATATCTATGAAAGGGATATGACCAATTTTGAGAAACTTTTCTTAAAAGAAAATGAATATATCCTCATAGACAATGCAGAACAAGAATTGCATAGCTGGAGAAATCATCTTCCTACTGCCTATGATGTAACAGTAGTCAAGGTTACTAGAATAACCACCTAAAAGGCTATTTAATTCTAATATGGAGTGTGAAAAATACCTTAGCTTTTGGCTAGGGTATTTTTATTGTAAAAATTTAAGAGAGGACTAAACTATGACACTAAAAGAGTATTGTGAAAAGTTTAACATAGATTATGATAAATTATTAAATACATTAAAAGAATATATGATAGAAGAAGACGGTAATGTATTAAGAATTAAAATGGAGTATGAAGCTGAGGATGTACAGTATCAGGCATCTGGTAATGTTGCTGTTGAGATCTATCTTGATACAGCGGTTGTTCAGATTGTATATTATATCACTTGGTATATGGAAAAATCATGTGAACCTGAAGAAGAGAAAGATAAATGGGAACTTGATACAGAAGGTGAGCTAGTTGAATTTTTTAATGAATTTAGTAATATGATGTATTTTAATTTTATAAGTAAATTAAATCCACCTTATCATGGTACTAGAAAGGAAATATCAGATTGGCTTACAAAATTAAAGTTAATTGCAAAAGGTAATAATTAAAAGGAGAATGAATTATGACACTTCAAGAAATTAGAGAATTAAATAACATTACATATCCAGAACATGAAGTTGGAAAAGATGATATGTTTCAATATGTAGAAGAACATAAAGTAAACAATAAATTTACTATAGTTACTGGACCTGCTGGTTGTGGAAAATTTACTTATTATGCAAATAAATGTGATTGTTCAGTTAATAGTCAATCAATTATGGATATAGCAGATTTACTTAGAGAAGTTAAATTTGTTCCCGGACCAGATATGAAAAATTATCCTCAAATTAATGATACTGAATTTATGAAATGTGTATTAAACGGTGGAACTGTTCTACTTGATGAAATCAATTATTTATCAGATAAAACATTAGAATTTTTGATTGATCTTACATCAAAAACGGAAAATACTGATAAATTTTATTTTTCAAAGGTACATCCTGATTTTAAGATTATAGGAATCATGACTCCATCTTTAACTTAAAGGAGAATAAATATGGAATTTAAGAGTAATGAAGATTTTGCTGAAAAGTATAGGGCATTTTTAATAGAAATGGCTAATACAGAAGCAAATATATATAATATGTCTCGTAGAGAAATTATAGATGATATACCTACAAAAAATGGAATTATTAGTGATATTGTTAATTATCGTACAGGTGATATGATTGATGGTCTTTTAGATATTAAAGAATATTATAATGATCACTATGATAATGAAGATCCTGATTGTGCAACTACTATTCGTAGATGTGAATTATTTATTAATTTTTTAAAAAATTTAGATAATTAGGAGAATAATATGACTCTAGAACAATATTGTACAAAATATGGTAAAGATTATAAAAAAAATATTAACAACTTTAAAAGAATGTATGATAGAAGATTCTTCAGATAAGTTGTATATGACTGTGTATTGGTATACTGAAGAGCTTTCATACAAAGCTGAGTATACAATTTATTATTTACTTGAGCTTAATAATGCAACTTTAAATCTTGATGTTAAAGAAAAAGTCACTACAGCGAATGGAAGTGTATCAGAAAAACATCAAAAAGATGCAATTGAATTTATAGAAGAAAATGATTTAAATAAAATTTTTTTAGAAGAATATCAATTATATCAATTAGGTACTGCTAAAGGATGTGATCCAGGCAATGAAATAGATTCAGATGTTTTAATGTCCTGGTTAACTAAATTAGTTAATATTACATAAGGAGAATAAATATGGGTCGTGCTATTGGCGGTGGATTTTTAAATGCAAAAACTGAAGAACAAGCTATGAGAGAAGGATTAGCTGATGCTTGTGCATTTGCTAAATCTAATGGTGACAGACATGAAGGTTCAGATAATTATCATGGTAGTTTTCATTTTTATGATAGAGTATTTGACAATGAAGATGATGCTAAAGACTTCTTTGAAAGTTTAGGTGACTACTGTGATGGTGTATGTGTAGTAAAAAAAGCTGAAAAAAGTGCTCAAACTAAATATAACAAAAAAGTAGCAACTATTAATAAAAAGAAAAGAGAATTTTTTGATAAAGTAATCGAAAAATTCAAAGAAAGAACATCCAAAACAGTTGGTTGTAAAAAATGTGGAACTAGAATAGATAGTGAAGCAGCTGTTAATAGAAATTTAAGATGTCCTAATTGCTATAATTGGATGGTTCCTGATTCAGTTAAACAAAGATATGAACAATTTAATGAACAATTAGATTTAGCTAAGAAACAATATCAAAAAGATACAGCTGAAACTGGCAAGCCTAGATATTGGGCTAGATATTCTGTTCATAATTGAGAGAAACAGAAAGATGATCCAGAATTTGGAGGATTATAATGTTTACTTTAGACAGACAAAAAGCTTTGAGAAAGCTTTATAGACAATTCAAAAAAGAGCTAGAAGTAAGAAAAGATGACATCAAACTTGCAGTTGAGAAATCAAAAGAAGTCAAGAATGAATGGATAAATTCTAAGATTTCTATCTTTATTCAACAAAGAGATGGTGATGTTTATGAGGTATATTTAAAGACTGCCTCAAATCTTTTTTATCTATTAAAAGACATTACATTTGAGAATGCTAGAGAATTTGAGAAGTATTCTGACAAATGTGAAGACTATTTATTTAATTGGTTAACTGAAGAGTTAGAATATCATTTAGCTACTTATCAAAAATCAGCAGATCCCGGAGTACAGAGTTGTCGTTATACAATCAATATCTTCGATTTAAATTCATTAGAGACATGGTTAGATGAAAATGATTATGTTGCTAAAAATTATTTTGATGAAAGTGATTTTGATGACAATGGTAATATGAGACTACCTAAAGATGGTGGTATTTTCTGGGAAGACAGAGATGGATTAGCTATAATTCATAATAGTCCTGACGGTTGTATTGACTTTCATATCAATCCTAATGGTTATATTAAGATTCATGGTGACTATAGAGGAGAAGAAATCGATAAGACATATGACTATTTAAGAATCTTTGAGGCTATAGAATATTACAATAGTGTTACAAAAGCGGGTATACCGTATGTACTTTCTGACTTTTTAGATTAAAATATAATTAAAACAAAATAAGGAGAAATAAAATGAATAAAACAGATAAGAAAAAGTTTGTAGAATTATTTGTTGATTTTACAAAAGATGGAGTAAAGGCAACTCCTACTGATGAGGAAGTTGAAGTAATCATGAAGAAGGTAATTCCTCAGCATAGTAATGGCTTTGTTGATTATTTAAGATACCAGGCTACCTATGAACATGAAGATCCTGATGAATGGGATAGATGGTATGAAGCTCTTACTTATGAGGACATTGATGAAACTGAAATCAAGAAGTATGGTTTGCCTTCTAAGAAAATCAAATATGACTGTGACTGGACAAAACAGATGGTAATTGAGTTATATGAGGTTGCAAAAGAATTTGTTGAGGAAGCTCAGAAATTACCTTTATATAATTCAAACATTGTTGTTGGTTATAAGTTTGACAAGGCTGGAATGCACATGTTCTTCTATGCTCCTAGAAATGTTGATTTACCTAAGGAGCTTCAGAAGAGTTTCTATAATCATAGTGTAAGAACAGCAGTTGATACTTTATTCAAGCAGTATGCTTGTGGTAAGGAAGGAAAGAGTGATACTTTCTCAAGTAAGGCTGATGCAATTCTTAACAAATATAAGGAAATTGCAAATAGTAATAAGGTTTACATTAAGAGAAGTATTGCTTCTTTGAATGATGATGACAGATACTATACAGGTAGATGGTGGACAATTGACTCTGGTTGTGTTTCAGCAAATATCAGTGGTGAAGATAGTGAGACTTTCAACAACAATTTTGCTTTTGATTTATTTGAAACAATTAATGACCAGTTTATCACTAAGTCATTGCCTTCAAAATAAGGAGGTGTCTTATGAATCAAGTAGTAGAAGAATTCTTAATTAAAATAAGAGACTCAGGAAAGTTTATTACACTTGCTTCAACAATAGATGACTTTTTATATAAGGAAGACTCTAGTGACTATATCATAATTCGTCCTGTCAATAGTGATGAATTTCAGATTGAGGTAACAAAACAAAAAACTGAAGAAGGCATTGATTATATTTTCAATCCAGTAGTAATTACTGATGATGAAAATGAATTCAAGTTGAATCTCAATGTTAAAACAAAGAAGCAACTTGATATGTTAGTTAATATCACTGCTGACTCTCTCAAAAAGTACAGTCACCTTAAAAGATATGGCAGCACTTTAAAGAATTTACTATAAAAGTTATTTACATATAAGGGATTTTATGATATAATTATATTATAAATATTCAAGGAGAATTTCCCTATAATGCCAACTATTAAAACAAGAGAACAGTATGAGAATGCAATTGCTAAACTCAATTACTACACAAAGAAGTATGATGAAGGCAATCCTGAGATTAGTGATGAAGAATGGGATAATCTCTATTTTGATTGTTGTGTATATGAAGCAGAGACTGGTTACATTGATCCTAAGTCTCCTTCTTCAACAATCCAGTTTGATATTCAGACAGCCCTTAAGAAAGTCACTCACAACCATCCTATGTTGTCTCTGTCAAAGACAAATAAAGTATCTGTACTTAAAGATTGGTTAAAGGAGAAGACCCTTGTAATGCATAAGATGGATGGTCTTACCTGCAGCCTTAAGTATGAGGATGGTGAGCTTGTTTCAGCAGAGACAAGAGGTAATGGTGAGATTGGTGAGGATATTACACAGAATGCAATGGTAATTCCTTCAATTCCTAAAAAGCTTCTCACAAAGGAAAACATAGTTGTAGATGGTGAGATCATTTGCAAGTATGATGATTTTGAGGAATTCAGTGATACCTATAAGAATCCTAGAAACTTTGCATCTGGCTCAATCAGACTCCTTGATACAAATGAAGTAGCTAAGAGAAAGCTTACCTTTGTAGCATGGGACCTTATTACAGGTGAGGATGATCTCAATGTAAAGCTTGATACTCTTAAGAAGCTTGGATTTGTAACAGTAGAGTATGAAATCACTGATCTTGACAAGCTGGAAGAGCAGCAGGCTAGAATGCAGGCTAAAGCAACTGAACTCAACTATCCTATTGATGGTCTGGTATACAAGATTATTGACTATAAGTCCTATATGGCAAAGGGTTATGATGATCATGACTTTGCTGGTGGAAAAGCTTTTAAATTCAGTAATAAGTACTATAATACCAACTTAGTAGACATTAAGTGGTCTGTTGGTGTTACTGGTAAAATTACTCCAATTGCTGTTTTTGAACCAGTAAATATCAATGGAGCTACAGTTAAACAGGCTTCAATGCATAACTTAACTATCATGAAAGAACTTTTAGGAGAAAATCCTTATGTTGGACAGCCTGTTCAGGTTTGCCTTGCAAATGAAATTATACCTCAATTGAGAAAGATTATGAATAGGAGTTAATATGAAATGTGAAATATGTGATAGAGACTTTTCAACTTTGAAATCTCTAAGTAAACACATAAATTTCATACATCATATTGATAAATTAACTTATTACAATTTATATCTATTAAAATCACCTCTAGATGGTTATTGTGTTACTTGTGGTAAACCAACAACCTTTAGAGGTTTATTAGGTTATAAAGAACATTGTAATACTTTTTGTGCTCAAAGAGATCCAAGAGTTTTAGCAAAAATACACACAGAAGAACATGAAAAACATGTTGGTGAAGGTGTAAGAAGAGCTAACACAAAAGAAACGGTACAAAAAAGAATAGAATCTTATAAAAGAAATAATTTATTAAAATATGGTGTAGAAAATGTTGCACAAAGAGAAGACATAAAAGAAAAGTTTAAAAATACTCTAAAACAACAAAAAGAACAATTTTGTAAAGAACACAATTGTATTCCTAAACAAGAACTAATTAAATTGTATGGACAAGGCTGGTTAAGACTAAACATACCTCAATTAAAATTAGGTAGAGTTAGTTTTATTGAAAATAAATATGTAACTATTATTGCTAAATATTCTAGTAAAAGTTCTACATATGAAAATATTATTTATAATTTTATAGATAGCATTTATGATGGTCCGATATTACGACATGCAAGGCCAGATTTTTTAGACGGTAAAGAGCTTGATATATATTTACCCGAACTTGATTTAGCAATAGAATATAATGGAAGTTATTTTCATTGTATTGGTAATAATTGCGGTGTATTAGATAAATATTATCATTATAATAAATCAAAAAATTGTTGGCTTAATGGAATTAGATTAATTCATATTTATGAATTTGAAAATTTTAAGGAGCAGCTAAAATTATTAAAAGATTTAATTTATTATGGTTTTGATAACTATAATCAAAAAGATCCAAATAAGTATTGGAACTATGATAATCATGAGCCTACCATCATTAGTTATTATCAAAAATATCCTATATATGGAGCCTAAAATTATTCCTCAGATTAAGAGAGCTGAGAAATAAGTAACCATTAACAACTAAATAGAATTAAAGAGAGGGTATTCTGAGGGCTTCAGGATACCCTTTTTATAAGGAGAATATTATGACTGATAATGTTAGGAACTTTTTTAATTATTTTCTTGGTCTTATGAGAGACCTAAAGAGTGACTCTGCAGTCAAGAAAGCTGTATTGAAAGATATAAGTTTTGATAAGAATCTTAATTTACATATCAAGACAAATGCCTATTATTCAGATGATGATACTAGATTAGCATTAGACCAACTTTACATATATTCACCTGAATATAAAGAAGGTATATTACCAATTGAAGTTATCAAACAACAAATGGATGATTATTTTGAAGACAACAATATGGATGAAGATATTGATGACTTTAGAGCTGAATTAAATTTAGATCCTTTTAAGACTAATGATGAGTATGCATTTTTTGGTTATTTTGAAAGTGATCCTTATTGCAATCCAATTGAAGATTGGAATTGGACAATCATTATGTTCACTTTTGTTAGAACAGGGATAATCACTGCAGAAGAATTGACAGACATGATGAAACAATATGGCATATCACATGCCTAAAAAACCATTTAACTTTTAACTGATAAAAACATATAATATAAAAAAGGAAGGTTTATTGTATGGATGTTGACCAATATAAATTATGTAAAAAATCTTTAATAATGTTTGGATTATTTTGTCTTAGCTTTTATATTTTGATGTTTATTTGATATGTTTAAGTGTTCATTTTGTGGAAGAGAATTTAGAGCAAATGCTAATCTTAATAGGCATTTAAATAACATACATAATGCTCCTTCACATTATGTGCAAGATGATGATCCAAACTTATATAATTTTATTTTTTACATGATTAAGAACAAAAAGAATGGAAAGTGCTATGTTGGTGCTACCACTCAAAATTCAGTACAAAAAAGATGGAAAAAAGGTAAAGGCTATAAATTCAATAAAGAATTTACAGCTGATATAAATAAATATGGTATTGAGAATTTTGAGTTGATTGAACTTGAAAGAAAAACAACCACAGTATATGAAGCAAAAAGATTAGAAGAAAAATATATTAAGGCATATCCGGGAGGATATAACAAGAATACTTGTGGTATAAAGATTATATCTCCTAATATGGTTAAAGCTTCAGTTGCTAAATGTAGTTCTATTCCAGATTACTATAAAAATAATGTTGATCGTTGTATCAACTGGCAAAAAACTCATCCAGATGAAGTTAGAGAAATTGTAATGAAGAGAAGTAGAGCTGGAGGACAGGCAGTTGCAAGACCAGTTACTTGTATTGAAACAGGAATAACTTATCCTTCTGCAACTCAAGCTGCTAATATTTTAGGTGTAGGTCAATCAAAGATAACTGAATGTTGTCAGGGTAAGAGAAAGTCTTATCATGGACAGCATTGGATATATACAGAGAAAGGAAATTAAATATGGACATTACTAAGATTGAAGGCATTGAGAAGATTGATAAGTTTTTCTATCCTCATATTAAAAAGATGTGTAGTATTGCAAATAATGATGCACACATTACTAAAGTAGTTGCTTTTGGTCCTATTGTAAATCATGAAAAAATTGATGAAAATACTGAGTTATTCTTTGGTGTTTATTTTGATGAAGATTACATAAAGAATTTTAGTGATGATGATTTTGTAGATGTAACAGCTGATATTGAAGAAGAAATAAATATGGTTTGGGTATGTGCTCCTCAAAATCATAGATATGATGAAAGTAAGTCATTTAAAGAGGATGTTGAAAAAGGAGTAATTATTTATGCTAGTACTGGACAAGGCAAGAAAGGATAAACAATTTACCATTGATGCCATTTCAGAATTTAAAATGGGTAAATGGTCTTATGAATGTGGATTAGATTTTTATGCAAGACTTCAAGCTGGTCGTGCAAAATTAAGTAGTGTACAGTCTTTAATAGAAAAACAAAAAATAAGAGAAGATAATAGTTCAGCTACAAATATGGCCGCCGATGCTTATGCCAGAGGAATAGATGGCATGTTAAAAGCATTAGTTAAGTTATTTTGTCCTAATGCAGTTGATAGTGATGTAAAAGGGCATCAAGAAGATAGAATAGCTAGAATGTTAGTTTCAGATTCAAAATTTCCATTAAAAGAAATTAGAGAATGTACTGATTGGATCCTTGACAAAAATAACAAAGGTTATAAACATGTTCATAATACTATTGCTGAGGCTAGATATGAAGGAATAAGTCTCCCTAGTGGTGTTTTAGAAAAAATGCAAGAATTATGTGAAAAAATGATTGCTTTTGGTGATAAGCATAGTATTACTTATTATGATGAATATATTGCTCATCTCATAGAACTTGATGAAGCTAAGAAAAAAGCACGAGAAGAAAAGGGAGAAAAATAAAGTTTACTTTTACTTTTGCCTAAATAAAATATTATTTACTAGAAGAAGAAAGGAAATTATTATATGAAGAATTTAAAGAATGTGGAAAAGATCAATAAAAAGTTTACATCAACCCTTAATCTTTTAGATGAATATGTAAAGAATAATAAGAATATTTCAAGATTAGTAGTTTTTGGACCTACTATCAAGAATGAAGCATATATCAATTCAGAAGATGCAGAAATGTATCTTGCAGTTTTCTTTGATAAAGCATTAGCAAAGGAATACTCATCAGAAGACTTTACTGTTGAGACATGTAAACTTGAAAATGAAATTCCTTATGTGCTTACTTATGCAGTTCAGAACAAGTTTAAATACAAGAGAGATGGACAACTTATTGATGATGTGAAAAAGGGGATAGTAATCTATGAAAGTAAAGAAAAACTCAGTGATTGAAGAAGCCTTGATGGAGTTTGAGGCAGGTAAAGTTTTTTATTACAGAACAACAGAAAATTATAGTGAACTTCAAGATAATTTAGCAAAGCTAAAAGCAGATCCAAAAGACAAACAAGCTAAATATAAAGCTACACTCAATACAAAATTAGTTGTAAATGACTGTGCAAGAGCCATAGATGTAATGATCAAGGCTCTAACGAAATTATACGTACCTTGGTACGATTCAGACACTCAAGTTACTGGTCACAATTTAGGATTTTATTGCAGTAAACTAGATTCTGAGGGTGCAGCTAACTACTGGGGATTAAGAGAACTTAGGCCAGAGCTTAGATATATAGCAGATCATCTTACTGATAGTATTCATAAGTGTATTGTAAATGCTGTATATAATAATGACTATAATGAAGATTATACAGAAATGTTAATTGACGATATGTTTAATCGAATCTTACCAACTTTAATTGAATTTGGTACTAGACATTGTTTTGAAAGTGTTACTGATTTTAAGACACAACTAAGACAAGAATTTGATGAAAAGCATAAAGAAAATCCAAAACTCAAGATAGAATACTTAAAATAAAATTAAGGGTCAGTTTTATAACTGATCCTTATTTTTTGAACAAAAAGTATTTACAATAACCAATAAAAATGATATAATAATATTATAATAATTAAGGAGAAACTACATGTTAACTATTCCTACACTTTGTCCTATATGTAATGCACCTACTTCAATTGAGAAGAAGTCTTCTACAGAGATTTTGGTTTGCACTAATCCTAAGTGTGGTGCAAAGATTGAAGGTAAGATCCTTCACTTTATTGGTGCTCATGGTCTTGATATTGAGTCAATGTCTACAGCAACAGTAAGAGATCTTATTAAGTTAGGTTGGCTTACTGAAATGGCAGACATTTTTACTCTCAAGGATCATAGAGATGAATGGATTAAGATAAAAGGATATGGTGAGAATTCAGTTGATAAGATTCTTGAAGGCATTCCTACTTCTCTTGAACTCTGGAAAGTAATTGCTTCAGCTGGCATCCCTAATGTAGAAAAGCAGACAGCTAAGCTTCTTGCAGATCACTTTGGTACTTGGGAAGCTTTCATTGATGCAGTTGCATCTGATTATGACTTTACTAAGTTGAATGGTATTGGTGAAACTACAGCAAATACCCTTCTTAATTTTGACTATAATGAGATTGAAAAGGTAATGGAAAACATTACAATCAAGGCACCTGTTATTGGTGGTAAACTTAATAATAAGAGCTTCTGTATCACTGGTTCATTGGTTCACTTTAGTAATAGAGATGAACTGGTAAAGCTTATTGAAGCTAATGGTGGTAAGATTGCTGGTGTTACAAAGACACTTGATTATCTTATTTGCAATGACAAGGAATCTACTTCTGGTAAGTCCAAGAAAGCTAAGGATCTTGGAGTTGCTGTTATCACAGAAGATGAATTCATGAAGATGATCTAAGGAGCATATATGTATACAATATATTCAATTTTCTTAATAGCAATACTTATTTTTGGTGTAGCACTTACAGTATCTGTAATTGTAGGATGTATTAAAAGTTCAGACATAGCTTTGAAAGTTATGATTATCTCTGTAATACTTTTAATTATTGCTGCTATTGGTGGCTTTGCAACTGAAGGTGCTGCTAAGAGAGAATTAGTCACTAAGTATGTAAATCAGGGTTATACATTATATGTAGATGGTGTTAAAGTAGATCCTGATAATGTATATGCTAAATATTATAGAATTCATATTGATGATGAGCAGCACAAGATACTTGCTCAGAGGAGTTAATAGATGAGTACAGGAATTGGTTATCTTAGATGTAAAACAGATGAGTATATCAATTATATAGGTAATGACTTTGAAAAATATATAATTGAAAATGAGGATGGAAAATATCTAGCTGGTCTTTTTCTAGAAACAACTAATAGACTTGTACATTCAAATAACATGTGTCTAGAGTGTAGACTAGAAACAATGGGTAACCAATGTAATGGTTGTAAAAAGTATAGAGTAATGTATGAAGAAGCTGATCCTGGCATCTTTATTTTTACACTTCTCTAAAATATTTTTAATTGATTATTTACAAGCTCTTTTATGTTATGATAAAATAATATCATAAACATAAAGGAGTTTTTTCTTATGCAGAATACTTCAATTTCAAGAAGAGTTGGAAATTTCTTTAGTGATGTAGCATACTGCATTAGTCATATAATAGATTTTATTGAATGGCATAGAGAAGAAGTTGGCAGTGCCTGTTTTATTCTTTTCATTGTTACATTACTCTTCTTATCATTCTGGCCTATTAAGTATAAGGGAACAGTCACAGAAAGAAGATGGGAAAATGAAATTGAAGTAAAGAGATATACTTTCTGTGAAGAAGATGACTGGGATCTCCCTGAAGGTGCAACATTAATTGAAACTAGAAGAGAATTTCATCACATGGAATCTTATACTGTTGGTAAGACAATTCATACAAGACCTGTCTATAGAACAAAGTATTACTATACAATTTATAGATGGCTTAATGTTGAGTCTATTATTACAGCTGGTACAGACAAGCATCCTTATTATGGAGAGACAGATCTTCCTACAACAATTGAAAATCCTATAGAAGGTGATCTTATTCAGTCCACAAGACATCAAAGACTTTATCTCACAGTTCTTGACAAGAAAGGTAATTATTATGAAGAGCCTGTCAATGAATATAATGAGTGGGTTGAATATGAAATTGGCAGCAATATAGTATATCATGAATCTGTATTTGGTCATCTTCTTAATAAGAAAAAGGACTAATTATGTTACATTTTGAAATAGATGAATTATTAAATTTTGTTAAAGATCATGTACCTAAAGAGTGTGATCATTGTCCTTATGCAACCACTACTCAACCTAATAATATAACCGTATGTAGTTATGCAGGACAAGATTGTTTATTTGATACAAAAAAGGTAAGAGTAAAAGGAGTTAGACATATAAATGAAGACTAATGTTCACATTTGTCCATATTGTCATCAGTATGTCATAAGACCTTATGATGAGGCTATTCCATGCTCAAAATGCAATGAATTAGGTCTTAAATATAAAATTGTATCTTCTCCTTGCATTTATCCTCTTATTG
>Ga0256405_10003529_pt1 | contig 31973 bp, 31 predicted proteins | sample RumenRJG_02DNA_FD_189096 | JGI IMG/M metagenome (GOLD analysis project Ga0256405, IMG submission 189096) | Bovine rumen microbial communities from Lethbridge, Alberta, Canada - RJG_02 | ecosystem: Host-associated > Mammals > Digestive system > Stomach > Rumen | place: Canada: Alberta...
ACTATCTGCTGAAGGAGGCTGCAAACAAGCAACCTGCCTATAAGATTATAAAAGGTAAGCGAGTCTACGAAAAGTCAGTACCTGTCTATTTGCAATCTGTATCGAATCTCTGTAACCAATTACTTCGGGCTGGAACGAGCATAGGAGCAAATAACGCCGAAGCAACTGGAGCGATAAGTAAGGCTGACTTCAAATCAAAAAGCTACATTGCACTAAAGGAGGCACGTGAAAGCCTCTATTGGTTGGAACTATTACATAGAAATAACTATTTGACAGATGTTCAATTCAATAGTCTCTATGGGGACTGTGAAGAACTGGTGAAGGTGCTAACCCACCGATGCAAGAAATTGGATGGAGTAGAATAACATCATCCATCATCCCTCAAACATCATACATCTAACGTAGTGAAGGTGTTAACTCATAGATGTAAAAAGCTAGATGGCGTGGAATAACATCATCCATCATCCCTCAAACATAATACATCTAATGAAGAACTGGTAAAAGTGTTAACTCACCGATGCAAGAAATTGGATGGAGTAGTAACATCAAACATCATACATCATCCATCAAACATCTTCTCACATCATCCATCAAACATCTTCTCACATCATCCATCAAACATCATCCATCTTTCATTGGAGTGGGGGGGGAGTAGTAACATCAAACATCATACATCATCCATCAAACATATGTAGGATTAACATAAATGGTAAAGTGAAATAACATATCGGTTAATCCCCGGAGGATTATAATAATTGAAAGAATGATACTATGTGTGGAATAGTAGGATATATAGGAACGCGTGAAGCATACCCAATACTGATTTCAGGCCTTCACAGGCTTGAGTATCGTGGATATGATTCTGCTGGTGTAGCACTATTGGGCGATGGCCAGCAGCAGATTGCCGTCTATAAGGCCAAAGGCAAAGTATCAGCTTTGGAAGAGGTGGCAAAGGAGAAGGATTGTAGCGGCACCATTGGCATCGCCCACACCCGATGGGCCACCCATGGCGAACCCTCAGTGGTCAATGCACACCCTCATCTTTCAGAGAGTGGCAATTTGGCTTTGGTGCATAATGGCATCATCGAGAACTTCTCTGTCCTTCGCGACCAGCTTAAAACTAAAGGCTACACCTTTAAGAGTGCCACCGACACCGAAGTTCTGGTGCAGCTCATTGAATATTATGAGAATAAGCACCATTGCAATCTCCTCTCAGCCGTGCGTTATGCCCTCAATAAGGTCATTGGCGCCTATGCCATTGTGCTGATCGACCGTCGCCAGCCTGACACGCTGATTGCCGCTCGCAAGAGCAGTCCATTGGTAGTGGGCATAGGAGAAGACAATAATGAGTTCTTTATTGCCTCTGATGCAACACCTATTGCAGAATACACCAGTCATGTGGTGTATATCGATGATGAGCAGATTGTGAAGATAGAGCGGGGTAAGGAGATGGAAATCTCCAATCTTCAGGCAGAGCATGTTGATGTAGATGTCACTGAAATTGATGTCGATTTGAACATGCTCGACAAGGGAGGTTTCCCTCACTTCATGCTCAAGGAGATCTTCGACCAACCCAAGTGCTTGGAAGACTGTATGCGTGGGCGCTTGGAGGCGATGGACAAGCGCTTAAAGATTGAACCAGAGAATATCCAATATGGTATAAACCTTTCAGCAGTCAACCTCTATGGCGATAGATTACTTAAAGCCCGCAGGTACATCATTGTGGCTTGTGGCACCAGTTGGCATGCAGGCCTTATTGGCAAGCAGCTCTTTGAGACTTTCTGCCAGATTCCCGTACAGGTTGAATACGCCTCTGAGTTCCGATACAGAAATCCAGTCATCAATGATGACGATGTGGTCTTTGCCATCTCACAGAGCGGCGAAACAGCCGATACCCTTGCTGCCATTGAGTTGGCACGTAGCCAAGGTGCCTTTGTCTTTGGCATTGTCAATGCCGTAGGCAGCAGCATTGCCCGCAATACAGATACAGGCACCTATATCCATGTAGGTCCTGAGATTGGTGTTGCTTCAACTAAGGCGTTCACTGGTCAGTTGACGGTTCTCACCATGCTTGCACTCACCTTGGGACATAAGAAAGGCTTCCTTTCCGACGAATACTTCTCTCATTATACCGAGGAACTCTCCAAGATACCATCTATGATAGAGCAGGTGTTAAAGCAGAACGATCATATTGCCGAGATTGCTAAGACCTTCACCTATGCCCATAACTTCATGTATCTGGGCCGTGGCTGGAACTTCCCTGTTGCTTTGGAGGGTGCATTAAAACTGAAAGAAATCAGCTATATTCATGCAGAGGGTTATCCTGCAGCAGAAATGAAGCACGGCCCTATTGCCCTGATTGATGCAGATATGCCAGTGCTGTTTGTGGCCACCCACCATCAGCAATATCAGAAGATTGTTTCGAACATGGAAGAGGTGAAGGCACGTGGTGGCAGAATCATAGCTGTGGTAACAGAAGGCGATGAGCAAGTCAGAGAGATTGCTGATCAAGTGATAGAAGTACCTCACACACTGAACTTCTTAGCACCACTATTGAGTGTGATTCCACTCCAAATGCTTGCCTACCATGTAGCGGTTCTTAAAGGATTGAATGTTGACATGCCAAGAAACTTGGCCAAGTCGGTTACTGTAGAATAAATATGAGTGAAGTAAATATTGAAATAAAGGGTATTGCAGACCGCGAAGACTTGCAAAGATGGGAAGACCATATGCTTGCAAAGGCGAAATGTTGGAATCAGTTTTGTGATGGTCTTTATAGTGAGAACGAGATTCGTGCAGTACATGTGGTAAAGGAAGATAATACTGACACTACTTATCTTACAACACTATGTGAAGACTGTATCAAATATACTAGGAGTTATGGTGTCTTAGTGGATGAAAAGTACCTAATGGTAGAACCGAATAAACAATAATAATCGATTCTGAATTAAAACGTGGTCGCGCAGCTATGCAGTTCGATACTGCCAGTCAGAACGAATAATCAGTTTTTTATTATGAAAAAAGTAATGTTGGTATTCGGAACCAGGCCAGAGGCTATCAAAATGTGCCCTTTGGTAAAGGAGTTCCAGAAACACCCCGATGAGTTTGAAACAATTGTGTGTGTAACAGGTCAGCATCGCGAGATGCTTGATCAGGTATTGACCATTTTTGATGTTAAACCAGATTATGACCTTAACATTATGAAGCAAGGTCAGGATCTCTATGACGTGACAGCACGCGTACTGACTGGTATGCGTGACGTATTTAAAGAATGCAAACCCGATGTAGTGCTGGTGCATGGCGATACCACTACCAGCACAGCTGCTGCCTTGGCAGCCTTCTATCAGCAGATTCCTGTTGGTCATGTGGAAGCAGGTTTGCGTACACACAACATCTATAGTCCTTGGCCTGAAGAGATGAACCGCCAGATTACTGGTCGTATTGCTACTTACGACTTTGCTCCTACACCCCTTAGCGAGCATAACCTGCAGGAGGAGAAGGCCCAAGGCCAGATCTTCGTCACCGGTAATACCGTTATCGATGCCCTTCACATGGTCGTTGACAAATTGAAGAACGACCCCAAACTCGCTGCTGAACAAGAGGATGTTCTCAGAGCTGCAGGCTACGATGTCACAAGACTTCAGCCATCAGCCATCAACCATCAGACATCACGCAAGCTCGTGCTCATTACGGGTCACCGTCGCGAGAATTTCGGTGACGGCTTCATCAGCATGGTTACAGCCATGAAGGATTTGAGCGAGAAGTATCCTGATGTCGATTTCGTTTATCCTATGCACCTAAATCCGAATGTGCGTAAGCCCATTCACGAAGTGTTTGGCGAAGACCTGACCCGCCCCAATTTCTTCTTTATCGAGCCATTGCAGTATCTGGAGTTCGTTTACCTGATGGAGAAGAGTACTGTGGTGCTCACCGACTCAGGTGGCATTCAGGAAGAGGCCCCTGGCTTGGGCAAGCCCGTGCTCGTGATGCGCGACACCACAGAGCGCCCCGAGGCGTTGAAGAGCGGCACGGTGCATTTGGTGGGAACCAATCACGACCTCATTGTAAACGAAGTAAGCACTCTCCTTGATGATGCCATTGCCTACGAGAAGATGAGCAAGGCTGTCAATCCTTACGGTGATGGCAAAGCCTGCAACCGCATTGTTCGTGCTCTCAACGGCGAAGTCGTAGATAGATATGAAATAAAATAAATACAAGAATAATTAATGTTTTAAATACAATTGTAATATGATTAACGTTGTTGGATTAGGCTACATTGGCCTACCTACGGCCCTTATGATGGCCTCACATGGTGTTGAAGTAATCGGTACTGATTACAACAAAGAGTTAGTTGACACACTGAACGCTGGCAAGACAACCTTCAAGGAGGATGGTCTCGACGAGCTGTTTGCTGCTGCCGTTAAGGCAGGCATCAAGTTCACCACTGAGTATCAGAAGACTGACATGTACATCGTCAGCGTTCCTACCCCTTACGACAAGTTCTCGAAGAAGGTGGACGCTTGCTATGTGGTGGCAGCCGTCAAGGAAGTGATGAAGGTGTGCCCCAAGGGCGCTACCGTAGTCGTTGAATCTACCGTCAGCCCCGGTACCATCGACAAGTTCGTGCGTCCTGTCATCGAGGAGAACGGCTTCAAGATTGGTGAGGATATCAACCTTGTTCACGCCCCTGAGCGTATTATCCCCGGCAATATGGTTTACGAGTTGCTCCATAACAACCGCACCATTGGTGCTGACAGCCGTGAGATTGGTGAGAAGGTGAAGCAGTACTATGCTAGCTTCTGCCAGGGCGAGATTGTTGTTACAGACATCCGTACCGCAGAGATGACTAAGGTGGTGGAGAACACCTATCGTGCTGTGAACATTGCTTTTGCCAATGAGCTCAGCCGTATCTGCCGTCACGACAATATGGATGTGTATGAAATCATCAAGATTTGCAATATGCACCCTCGTGTAAACATCCTTCAGCCCGGACCTGGTGTTGGTGGCCACTGCATTTCTGTTGACCCTTGGTTCTTGGTAGGCGACTATCCTCAACTCGCTAAAGTGATTGACGAGTCCATGAAGACCAATGACTACCAGCCCGTATTCGTGTTGGAGCGCATTCATGAGATTATGGAAGAGAATGGCATCACCGACAACCGCAAGGTTGGTCTCTATGGTATTACTTATAAGGAGAATGTAGATGATGTACGTGAAAGCCCAACTCTCCAGATGATAGATCTCCAGGAGCGCCACTTGGCTCGCCCGCTGAAGACCTTCGATCCCTTCTTCACTCAGAAAGAAATCGTGAAGAACCAGATCCTCGACTTCGACCAGTTCCTCTCCGAGGTCGATATGGTCGTCATCATGGTGAAGCACGACCATATCAAACAGAACTGGGACAAGCTAAAAGGCAAAGTCATCCTCGACTGCCACAACATTTGTCCTCTTACCGAGAACGTATATCACATCTAAAAAGCAGGGAGCGGTAAGCATACATCAAGCAGAGATGTGGCTTACCGCTCCTACACTTGTAGCGACCCTCGCTACTTACCGAAGCTCACCCCCTGTTTGTCCGGCGCTGGTGCGATGGGCTTGGCAGAAGTTTAACAATTAACAAGTTAACAAATTAACGTTACGTCTTCCGAATTAATCGAAGGACACTTCAGGCACAGTCGCGGTCAAACCCGCATCAGAGCCTTTCGCTAAAGAAAGCGGTATCAGCCCGTGTCTGCACCACTGGCTGGATTATTAAAGAATCAGAGCCGCACATTCATAATTATGTCAGTAAACAAACCATACTATCGCTTATACCGTCCGGGATTACATCGTGACACATTCAATAATCCAACAGAGGGTTATGAGCGTGATGCCATGTTTCTTCCGGAAGCAGAAAGAAAATCAATGATAAAGGCTGCACGGTTGATTATCGATGACTTCGAGCGGCTGTTTGAATACATTGAACCGCATACGAGCAATGAGGAAGTGTTTTCACACCGTATCTATGAGTTGCTGCTGAGAACATGTACGGAAGTGGAGTCGTGCTGCAAAGGTATTCTGATTGCCAACGGTCATGCTGCAAACAGTATGGATGACTACAAGAAGATTGAACAGTCCTCACACCTTTCAGGCTACACCGTGGAGTATTCCAATTGGCTACCTGCAAAATATGTCACCCAACCTTTTGCTAACTGGGCGACCGGAGCATCACTCCCTTGGTACAAGGCTTATAACGATGTCAAGCACAACAGGTGTCAGAACTTCTCGAAGGCCAGTCTCAAGAACCTGTTGGATGCTATTAGTGGCTTGCTCTGTATCATTCATGCACAAATAGGAGATGGTGTTCAGTACGTTTTTGAAAGTAACATCTATCTCTCCATAGATGACTCTGATGTTGATGTACGTTCCTTTAAGATTAAGCCGTATCAGATTCTAGATGCTGAGAAGTATGATTTTGTGTGGGAAACTATAAAAGCAGACCTGAACCGCTTTCAGCAGTTTCAATATGTTTGATAAGTATAGATTAGGTCTATAGACAATAATGGATATTACAGACAAATCGCATACAACGACAGTTTCTGTTAATGGCAATGAAAATCAGGTTGTAACCAATAGTAGGAATACTCAAATTAACAATATCAAGAATTCCGAGCAAAAACAACATTGGCTTCAAATTCTATACTGGGTTGTTGGCATTGCTCTGGCATTATTAGGAATTTATAAATTCTTCATAGAATAGCGACATCATGCTTGATAAAAAAGAAGTGGTTTCAGCACAGGTTACTGGCGATGGTAATATCGTTATCCAGAATTCCGACAATACTACAATCACTATTAATACTAAGAATATTGTTGAACTGAGGAAACAAATATCTAATCTTCAGGAACAACTTAACACATTCAATCCTGATATACTTCAGATGATGCAACAAACCGTTAAAGATGCAGGCACAGCCAGCCTCCCCGAGATAGATGCTAATATATACTTTGGCATAGGTATATTTTTGGATGGAATGTCTCGTAGAATAGGGTTTTCAATAACGATAACAAACCTTACAAAAGAGCATCGTTATTTTGCACAGCCTTCATTCAATCTCAGCCATCCTTTCAAAGGAGCAGATTCTTTTGTCCTTACTACATCAATAGGGGACGAGATAAAGTTTCCGGTTAGGCTTGAATACGGGCAACCTGTAACAGTCCATTACCCTTTGGATCAGCGTCAAATAGCGTTTCTTCAAGAGGTGATGAGCCAAAATGAAGATGCTTCCATAGCTGTTGTCTCATCAACCACAGTTGGCGAAATATATAGGAGCAATGAGCATACCATAAAGTATATTATTGATTCATATATGAGAATTGTAGGCAGATGAAACATATAACGGCATTCATAAACGAAAATACAGAAGATATGTATTACAGAATGATATTGACTTATAATTTCTCGGATGACGCTACACGCTCATCTTTTGAGGAATTGGTTGAAGGACTCGGTTTTGTCGATGCCGAAGATCAATCAACCTATGTGCTACCCTTTGATGTTCAAAAGCATTCAAAAGACGTTGTTGAACCGATAAAAAAGTGGAGCACTGCAAAGGATATTGAGATAAAAGAAGATGATTTTGTCCAGCTCTTCTATTTGATAAAAGATAATGATGAAAAGAGAAAAATAGCCTCAAAGTATCTGAGTTATAATCCAAAGACAGAAGGGGTTATTTAGATAATAATTTGCGACACTAAGCCATAAAACTTACGCGCATTTTGATTGGCTTTGCAAGCGGAAGGAATAACTATTCACCATGAATCCTGAAACAAATAGGAAATTCTCAAATTCTCTAATTCTTGATGAAACTTGAAACCATAGATAAGGAGGAGGTTTGGGCTTTGGTTCCGAGCAACTCCACTGCTTGAGCTGAATCCTTATCTTTTTGATGATTTTGATGTGATCAGAAGTCATAGAAAAGAAGACAGAAGAATAATGGAAGCAAAACTTTCAAATGCTGATTAACTGAAATAAATACATTATCTGGTATGAAAATATTAGTAACTGGGGGAGTTGGGTATATTGGCACTCATACATTGATTGAGTTATATGCAGCAGGTCACACTGCCGTGGTGGTAGATAACCTGAGCAATAGCAACCCTGTGGCTCTGAAAAGAGTGGCAGAGATTATTGGGATCAACGAGATTCCATTTTATGAAATGGATATTCGTGACCGTGAAGGATTGGAGCAGGTGTTTGCTGATCATCAGTTTGATGCTTGCATTCACTTTGCTGGCCTTAAGGCCGTGGGCGAGAGTGTAGAGAAGCCTTGGGAGTATTATGAGAACAATATAAGCGGTACGCTCACATTGGTTGATGTAATGCGCAAGCATGACTGTAAGAACATCATCTTCAGTAGTAGCGCAACGGTGTATGGCGACCCAGTTGAGATTCCCATCACAGAGAACTGCCCCAAAGGGCAATGCACCAACCCTTACGGGTGGACAAAGAGCATGTTGGAGCAGGTACTGATGGATATGCAGAAAGCAGATTCCGAATGGAATGTAGTGTTGCTACGCTACTTCAACCCCGTAGGTGCTCACCCGTCAGGTCGCATCGGTGAGAATCCAAATGGAATCCCAAATAACCTGATGCCGTACATTACACAAGTAGCTGTTGGTAAGCGTAAAGAACTGGGCGTGTTTGGTGATGACTACGATACATCAGACGGCACAGGCGTTCGAGACTATATACATGTTTGCGATTTAGGTGCAGCCCATGTTTGCGCCTTGCAGGCCATTGAGCACAAATGCGGTCTTGGTATCTACAATGTGGGTACGGGGCATGGCTACAGTGTTTTGGATATGGTTAAAGCCTTCATCCGTGTTAATGGAGTGGAAGTCCCTTATAGCATCAAACCCCGTCGTGCCGGTGACATTGCCACTTGCTATTGCAACCCAGCAAAAGCCGAAACCGAATTGGGTTGGAAGGCCAAATACGGAATAGAAGAAATGGTTCGTGATAGCTGGAATTGGCAGCGGCAGAATCCTGAGGGCTATCTGGAATAAAAAGGATAATTGCGTCATCTTGGATTAAATATCAGAACACTTCAAAAGAAAGGAAATTAAAGATACATATTTACTGAAAGATGTTCAATCTCTCATCGCGCGAGAGGCATCAACAGCGATTAAAGGTCTATTGATGTTGTTGGTAGTGTTCGGGCATACATCTTTGCTTACAACCGATTATTCCACTGGAGATAAAACCTTCCTTTGGAAGTGGCTGTACACCTTTCATGTGTACATATTCTTTATTCTTCCTTTCATATATGGCTACAAGCACAAAACTTGTGACCGCAAATATGGCGTGTGTGTGGGGGGGGTATTTAATTGATTATCAGCAAGTTATAAAAGAAGTAAAACGAAATGTCGTTAAGATAGGAGTTCCATACATTTGGTTTTTTATACTATCAGCTATCATCTATATTGTTGTGGGCGGTGGACAGTTCGATATTAAAGGGCTGCTCTATACATATTTTTGGGGCAATGAGCCATTAATAGATCAATACATTGGTTTCAATTTTATGTGGTTTTTGCCAGCTATGCTTGCTTTGTTAACATTGAAAAGTATTTGGTATAATTCAAACAAGACAATAAAAACAATTATCATGGTATTATCTGTGACGCTTTGGTTATTGTTTGCCTTCCGAGTCCTATATAGGTATGATTTGGTATGTATGTGCCCTTTGCCATATCTCAGGCTTTTTACTTTATACTATATGGAATAGTATCTCGCTGGATTATTGAGCAGCACTTCCGTATGACAAAAATTCTTCCATTGGCTGTAGTTTTATTGATTGGTCTTACACTGGTTTATTACTTGTTTAGAAAACAACTGGCGAGTTCGTTCATAAATCTTTATGCTATTGTAAATCTTATTATGCCCATATTGGTATTTATTGTGATATATAGTCTAAGAGACTTCCTTGCAAAATCAAGAATACTAAAGATAATTGGCAAGTATTCTTTGCAAATCTATTTGCTTCAAGTTTTTGTGTTGAATGCAATAACAATGGTTGTTTTGCACTTTACGCAGCAGAGCTTATTTATGGGCTTTGTGGTCTATATTATATCAATACTTGCTACTCTTGCGATGGCAGTCTTGATAGAAAAAATATCATGGCTAAATAGGATATTGTTCCCTCAAATAACACCAAATGCCTTATTGACAGTCCCAAAAAGAAAAAATGGTAAATAATAATAGAAACTATCCCTTTGACTTAGCCCGTTCCATTTGTGTGATATGGATAGTAGGGTTTTGGCACATGTTACAATATTTGCCAGAAGATTTACAACTGAGCGATGCGGCATTACCCATATTCAAAAGTATTACTATGGGGGTATTGGCATGCTTTACTTTTCTGTCAGGTTATTTCTTGAAAAAGTATGAATATCATAGCTTTCATGATGCGCTGGTATTCTATAAAAAGCGTTTCTTACGCTTTTATCCTTTGTTTGTAGTAGCGACTTTTAGCCTTCTAATTTGTGGAAGTACAATTCGACAGATCATATTTGCAACTGTAGGTTTATCCTTGCTGTGCCCCCCCCCTATACAAACGCTTTGGTATTTTAGCATGCTACTTCTCTTCTATTTGATAACCCCCTTGTTGAAAATACGAAGAGGTGATTTTCGAAAGAATATGATTTCAATAGGCGTTGTGCTAATTGTATTAGTGTTAAGTTATTTATTTTTCGACAAAAGGTTAGTTATTTATTTCCCATTCTATGTTTTGGGTTTGATTGTTCCCAATCGTATTGTTGACAAAATGCTTAATCCAATTTCTTTGGTTGCAGCAATTGCTTGTTTCGTTTTTTTATGTATTTGGGGACAAGAAAACATAATGCTTCAAATCGTTCAGTCGTTGTGCGGTTTTATTGTCATACTTTCCTTTTGTAAACTTGTCTATTTCGATGGATTGCAGCGGCCTGTATCTTTTGTAGCAGAAGCTTCAATGTGCGCATATCTATTCCACAGGCCTTTATATACAATCATATTGATTGCATTACGCAAACTTACACAGTATCAATACATGTCAATCCCTGTAGCACTGATATCATTACTTGTTTTGTTCGTTGTAGCTTACTTTATTCAGACATTATATAACAGATTGATTCATCAAATATCGTTCAAATATGGAAGATAAATTAGTAACGATTTATCCGTCAGAACTCAATGGCGAGGTCTTTATTACCGGTGCCAAAAACGCAGTGTTGCGTCATTTGGCCGCCAGTATTCTTAGTGACTGGAAAATATGCATTTCGAATTATCCAAAAGATATGTTAGATGTACGGGTGCATGAAGAAATGCTCACCGTTCTTGGCAAAAAAGTCACCCCAGGTGATGGTCTTGTCACAATAGAAGGTTCTGTAAATACATCAAACCTTGTATGGGAGAAAAGATCTATCAGAAACACGTTGCTGATACTGGGTGCTCTTCTCACCAAGACCGGAGAGGGCCGTGTCCCTCTTCCTGGCGGCTGTTCGTTGGGAGACCGAAAGTATGACATTCATGTGGGGCTTATGGAAGCCATGGGGGCCAAAGTATGGCAAGAGGACAATTATCTGTGTGCAAAATCAGAAGGTCGCCTTCATGCCTGTAACTACATATTGCCCATGCGCTCAACTGGTGCTACAGAGAATTCCATTATTATGGCATCTTTAGCAGAGGGCACCAGCCGGATTTGGAACCCGCATATCCGTCCAGAGATTCTTGATCTCATAGAGTTCTTGAGGAAGATGGGAGCTAAGATTAGTGTAAACGGACAGGAGTCAATCATTATTGAAGGCGTAAAGAAACTAGACAGAGAAGTCTACCATTCTGCACTGAGTGACAATATGCAAGCGCTGACTTATCTTATTGCCGGAGGTATTGCTGGCAAGGAGTTGTTGATTCATAATTTCCCATTTGCCGATTTGGAGATTCCTTTGGTTTTTTTGCGGTTCTCAGGTCTCTCATATTATCAAAATGGTAACGACCTGATTGTCCGCAAATGCAATCCTTATCCTGTTGACATTAGTACTGGACCTTATCCTGGTATTAATTCAGACATGCAACCCCTATTTGCAGTTTGGGGGGCCTTGTCTCAAGGCACGTCCACGATAACCGACCTTCGTTTTGTGGGTAGGTATGGTTATGCAGAAGAATTTGCCAAGATGGGAGTAAAAAGCGCGGTCGACAACAACCGCTTGCTCATCTATGGCGGCAATCCTGTTGTAGGCGGGCAGAAAGTGACCGCATTGGATTTACGTGCGGGGGCGGCCCTTCTGCTTTTGGGGCTCGTTGCTGATGGCCCTACTGTGATTGAGGATTTTTGGATGATAGAAAGAGGATATGACAGTCTGAAAACTACTCTTGAAAAGTTGGGAGTGAAAATTAAATACTAAACTCAATGTCCGAAATATCAGATAATAAACGAATAGCGAAAAACACGCTGTTTCTATATGCTCGTATGCTCCTCATCATGCTGGTGGGGTTGTTTACGGTGCGTGTTGTGCTTGATACTTTAGGAGCTGAAGACTACGGCATTTATAATGTTGTTGGGGGCGTCATAGCCATGTTTTCATTCTTGACAAATTCGATGATTTCAGCTTCTCAGCGCTATTTTGCTTACTATATTGGAAAGAATGACTCTGTAAAACTTAGGCAGTATTTTGTTATCACTTGCCTGTGTTATTTAAGTATCGGTCTTATTGTTGTCATCTTGGCAGAAACGGTAGGTTTGTGGTTTGTCATGAACAAATTGACAATTCCGGAGAATAGGATGACTGCAGCCATCATTGTTTATCATTGTACCATTTTTAATTTTGTTCTTCGGCTTTTGGTTATACCTCACGAGTCTTTTATTATTGCCAAAGAGCGGATGAATATTTATGCATATATCAGTATTGTAGAAGTAGTATTACAATTATTAATCGTGTATTTGCTACTGGTTATAGAAATGGACCATTTGGCATTGTACGGGATATTGCATTGTTTTACGGGAGTGATTATTTCCGCCTGGTATATTATTTATAGTCGAACGCATTTTAAGGAGACAAAGTTATACAAGTATTATAATAAAGCTCAGTTTTTGGACTTACTTAGCTATAGCGGCTGGAATCTATTAGGGGTTTTCTCGGGTGTATGTAGAAGTCAAGGTATCAATATTCTTTTGAATATGTTCTTTACTCCCGCCATCAATGCTGCAAGAGCGGTGGCATATCAAATTAATTCTGCAGTAACAACATTTGCCAATAATTTCTTCAGTGCAGTAAAACCTCAAATCACTAAACAATTTGCAGCAGGGGAGCAAACAGGTATGATGACCTTAGTATTCAGGTCATCACGATTCTGTTATTATATTTTGTATTTCCTTGCCTTGCCAATTCTGTTTGAAGTTCCTTTGATACTAAGTGTGTGGCTAAAGGAAGTTCCAGACTATACAGTTCTGTTTGCCAGACTGGTAATTATCAATGCGTTGATTGACAGTACAGCACATCCGTTGATGACTGCTATACAAGCGACAGGGAGAATTAAGTATTACCAGATTGTGACGGCAGGCCTTTTGTTGCTGAACCTACCGGTATCTTATGTTTTTCTAAAATTAGGTTTCCCTCCGCAAACAACCATGTTGGTATCAATTTGTATTTCAGCATTAGCACAGTTGTCACGAATGCTGTTTGCCAAACGAATGTTATCTATGAGTATTAGAGAGTATGTTAAGGAAGTACTGGTGCCTATAGGAATGGTAACCATTCTTTCTGTTATACCTCCTTTGGTATTGAAGTCTATAATGGCAGAAAGTTATCTAGAATTTTTTATTGTTTGCGGTATCTCGTGCGTCATCGTGGCGTTGGCTTCTTTCATGCTTGGTATGACTCAAGCCGAGCGTGTCTATTTAATTAACATTGTAAAAAAGAAAATTCATAAAAATGAAAATAAAGCATAATCTGGATTTAACAGAATACAATTCTTATCACATTCATTCGACTGCTGAAACTGCATATTTCCCGGAAACAATAGAGGAAATAAAGAAACTAGCAGATAGTGTAAACCCTATTATTATAGGAGGCGGATGCAATGTAATTTTCGCTAAGGAGTATTATACACAACCGTTCATGTTCATAAGAGATAATTACTCAGGAATAACACAGAATGGTGACATACTTGTTGTAAAGGCGGGGACTGATCTGAAAGTTTTGAGTGAATACGCAAAGGAACATTCCTTGAGTGGAGTTGAGTATTATTATGACATTCCCGGATGTGTCGGTGGGGCAACCATTATGAATGCAGGTTGCAATGGTCGCTCGTTTAGCGATTTGTTGGAGAAAGTGACCTTTTATGATATTGAGAAGGCGGCTATTTCAACAATGACAAGAGAAGAGATGCAGTTTGAATACCGTGGCAACATTCTTAAGAATATGAAAGTAGTTGTTCTGGAGGTTGAATTAAGGTTGCAGAAGGCAAGTAAAGCTGAGATTGCCTTATTAATGGAAAGTAATAAGAATAATCGATGGGCAAAGCAACCACGCAATTATCCTAGTGCAGGTAGCGTTTTTAAACGCCCCGTTGGTCATTTTGTGGGGCCAATGATCACCGAAGTGGGTTTAAAAGGCTATCGCATAGGCGATGCTATGATTTCAAACAAACATGCTGGCTTTATCGTCAATCTTGGGAATGCATCTGCTAATGACATCTTATCTCTTATTCATCAAGCTCAGGAGAAAGTATTGGCCATGTTTGGTGTCGAATTAGAATTAGAACAAAGAATAATATTATAATATGATAAAATCTATTGTTTTTGTAATTAACACATACGGTGATTTAGGAGGGCACTACTATAGTTTAATAACAACAGCTGAAGAACTCCACAAAAAATATAATATTCACATAGTTAATATTGGGAAAACGATATCACCAGTAATAGAACAATCAAAAATACCACACACTTTTCTCTTTTCAAACTATCATGATGTTATAAGTGTTACAATTCGTTTATTAAAAATATTTAAACAAAAAAAGGCAGATGTCGTCCATGCATTTGACAGGGTGTCATATTTATATTCATTGTATGCTTCGTGGATAAAAAGAATACCATTAGTCGTAACTAAATGTGGCGGACCCATAATCAAATTATTTCCCTTTGTTAGTAATATTGTTGTTTTTACTAAAGAAGATTATTACTTTTTCAGTTCTAAATCAAACTCTTATGAAACATCTATTTCGTTTGTCCCAAATCGAGTAGCCCATTTTCATCAAGACATAAAACGAATTGAGCAATTAAAGAATAATTTGAATATTAATAAAAGTAGAGTTATTTTAAGAATTGGCAGAATTGATACCAGTTATCAAATGACAGCATTTCAGTGCATTAGGCTAGCAAAATCATTTCATAAGATTGATTCGTCATTTGTGCTACTGATTATTGGTAACGTGGCAAACCAAGAAGTTTTTAAGCAGATTACGGAATATGCAGAGGGTTGTGATTATATACATATTGTTACTGATAGATATTTCACAATTAATGCTAAAGAATTAATAGACATTGCTGAAATTGTAGTGGGAACAGGTCGCAATTTTATGGAGGCCTGTAGCATGGGAAAAACAATGATGGCACCTAATAAAGATGAAGAATTACCTGTACTAGTTACATCGGATAATTTTGATGATATCTTTAATTATAATTTCTCAGAAAGATATCAAGATAAGAATAATATAAGCACAACCAACCTGTTAAATGAAATTAACGGATACAGAGAAGATACGAAACGTTGGTATGATAAATTTTTCTCTAGTAAAATGATTGAGTCTTCATATAGTGATTTTTACAACAATTTGAAGCCTACTTCATACATAAAGATATTTAAAACAAGTATTTATCAACTTTTATCTATTGCTTTTCATTCTTTTAGAGAAAAAGAGCATTGAAATATGCATCTCTCACGCTTGTATTACTCTTATTTTTTGATAGACGGACAATATGAATAATAAAAGTTATTTTGTATTAGGAACTCTTCTAGCATTAGTTGTTTCCTGGATTCCTATTAGTAGATTTTTGCTTGGCTTTGATCATAACGGTCGAACGGCTTTAGTAATAATGATATTATTATTGCTAATTTATAGTGATAAAATAAAAAAAGTAGCGTTTAAATGGCCTTTGATTTCGATGCTATTTTTGAATATATATATATCCATCAATTCTGTTGTGAAAGGTTTGAATGGTTATATTCCGGGTCCTTTTGTTTTTTTTTCATTAATGATTTGTCCATTGGTTTTTATGTGGATGATAGTTCTTATGTCAAAAAAGGATTTCGATAAAACTTTGAAATGTTTGTTAGGGGTTTTTTATTTTTATGCGGTCATTACATTATTATTTGATAGTGTTTCACAAAGTCATGGTGGACGTTTCGGAGACGTTATAAATGCAAATACAATAGCTATTAATGTTTTATTTACAATTATTTTTTCATCTCTCCTTTTTTTAAGGAGGCAATTATCTTTGCTCCAATATTCACTTTTGCTTATACTACCGGTTTATCTTGAAATTATTGCTGCCTCCAGAATGGGCTTTGTGGCTATGGCTATTATTCTTATGGCTGTTTATCTTCTGTCAGCTAAGTTAACCCTTAAGAATGTCACTATATTTATTTTAGTTGGTGTTGTTATATTTTTGGGTTTTAATTTTATTATAGATAAGACAGTTGTGGGTGAACGATTGTTATATACTCAAGATCAATCAGACCATTTTTCCGAAATGTATGGAACAGGTCTTTTTATTGACTTCTTAGGAGACAGAGGTCCGCAATACTATTTAAGCTGGCCGGTTTTTTTGCAGAATTTTTTTACGGGCATTGGCTTTGGAAATTGGAGATTGTTGAATCCTCTCGGTTACGTATGTCATTCTCAATATTTGGTTCTTTACGTTGAAAATGGCATAATAGGATTCATTCTTTATTTTTCTCCTTTTGTGTGGTTTTTTAGGAAGTTGCTTGGATTAAGTAGAATGAATATAAAAAGAGTTTCTAATACAATACCCTTATTTTTAACAGTAACACTTGTTATTATGTTAATAATGAATTTAGTATTATGGTCGTATGATGTTTATGGATATTATGCCATATTTGCATTGGGGTATGTGATTGTTTCTAACAAAGAAAAAATACTGGCAACATGAAAATAGTTCAAATAATATCCGGCCTCTATCATGGAGGCGCTCAAAAGTTTGTTGTTGACTTGTCAAATGAATTATTGGCGAAAGGTCATGATGTAACTGTGTTATCTTTACATGGTGGAAATGAAGAAAAGGAATTTAATAAACAATTTCTTCATGACGGAGTTCATTATAAATGTTTTAAGATAGAAGAGATGTCAATGATTAGAATATTAAAAGAGGTAAATAATTATTTGTATTTGCTAAAGCCTGATATAATTCATTGTCATCTTGCTGTTATTCAATATATAATACCCACTATTGTATTTACCAAATATAAAGTTTTTCATACATTACATAGCCTTGCTCAATATGCTGATGGAGGAGGAGGGTGGCATGCAAAACTATATAAATTCATGTATAAAGCTAAGTTGGTTATTCCAATCACTATTTCTGACGAATGTCATCGTTCTTTTTCAGAATATTATCATTTGAATTGTGATATAATGATTCCTAACGGCTGTGAGCAGGCTGAGATTACTTCTGATATAGAAGCTGTTCGAAAGGAGGTGGCAGGTTACAAGTCATCACTTAATACAAAAGTCTTTATTCATGTAGCGCGGTTTCATGAGGCCAAGAATCAAAAACTCCTTGTTGATTCTTTTAATTCATTATACGAAAAAGGAATAGATTTCACATTACTTGTTTTAGGGAGTGGTTTTGATAGCAATGAAGCGAAAGAAATTACAAGTAAAGCATGTAACAAGATTCATTTTATAGGTCCGAAAAATAATGTTGGTGATTATTTGGCTTGTTCCGACGCTTTCTGTCTATCATCCTTATATGAGGGATTACCTATTTCTCTATTAGAAGCTCTATCAATGAATGTTGTCCCCATATGCACTCCAGTGGGTGGTATTGTGAATGTTATTGAAGACGAGAAGTCTGGATATCTATCAAGTGACCTTACTATTGAATCATATGTTAATGCTGTTTTGCGTTATTTACGGGACTATAAAGGGCAATTTGAACTTAAAGCATTATACAAGAATAACTATTCTATGGAATCGTGTGCTAAAAAATATTTAGACATCTATCGTCAAGCCTTACAAAGATAGAACGATAGAATCTTGTGTTAATATATTAATAGCTTAATGATTTATGAAAATTATTGATTATTTAAAATATTGGAGTCGCACAGCTTGGGAAATAGGGATTGTGCTGGGAACTCCAGATGATGTTCTCAAAGAGGACACTTTGGACATCCATATAGTGAAGCATACTTACAAAGACCGTTGGTTTGCGGATCCTTTTGTTCTTGATGTCACTGAAGATAGGATAAAGATTCTCGTTGAGGAATTGTTCTATTCAAATAACAAGGGCAGAATCTCGTTGATGGATGTGGATAGAGCAACTTATCAGTTGTTGTCTTTGACTACAGTTTTTGAGTTGGACTCCCATCTCTCTTTTCCTTGCATTTTGAGAAAAGACGGTTTGACTTATATTTATCCAGAGAATGGAAAGGCATTTTGTTGTAAGCTTTATCAACTGGATGAAATGTTGCAGTTCAAATATGTAAGCACCTTGTCGAATGAGTCAATCTCGGATGCGGTTCTATATGAGGATCAGGGTCATTACTATATGTTTGCCACAAAGAATCCGCACAGTAACGATGGTCCTCTATTTGTTTACGAGGCTGACAGATTTGACGGAGAGTATAAAGCTTGTCAAACCATTCAGTTTGCAGACAAGGTCGTTAGGAATGCCGGTAAGTTCATTTCGATAGGAGAAGACGTTATAAGGCCGGTGCAGGATTGTACACATCGTTACGGGGAAGCGTTGGTTTTCCAAAAGTTATGTCATAACGATGAAGGTTTTTCTTTCACTAACTATAAGAAATATTTGCCACCCAAAGGATTCGATGGACTCCATACGTTCAATCATTACAAGGGTGTTTGTGTGGTGGATTGCCATCATGCAATCAACCCTCTGTTCTCAAGATTGTTCTATGGCTTTGTGAAAAAGGTTAATAGTATTAAGAAGTAATAACTGACTCATAGAATCCGTTATGAATAGAATAGTATTTGTGGTGCCACCGATGGATAAACTTGGTGGAGTTGCTCTTCATTACAAAGGGCTTCGAGATTATTGGTCACAAGAGGTTTATTATTGCGAATTGAGGAGTTTTGAGAAGAAAGGCCTCTTACATCGGTTATATGTAACATTTTACAATATTCTCAACTTCATAAAAGTATTGATTACATGGTCGCCCACACATGTTATTCTAAACACTTCGTTAAAGAAAGGTTTTTTTACACAATATTATCACTGGAGGATTGCCAAACTATTCAAGAAGAAAATAGGATTGTTCATTCATGGGTGGGATGTAGAACATGAAAATAATTATCTCGATAATCCTAAATGCCGGCAATACCTCAAGGGTGTGAATGGAATATTCCTTCTCAGTTCTAAATTCAAGGAATCCATAGAAAAGAAGTGTATTACTACTCCGGTTTATGTTGTTACCACAAAAGTTGATAATAGTCTTTTAGAGTGTTTTGACTTTACAAAGAAAGAGTTCTTAAATCGTAGGTTCCTTTTTGTGGCCCGTTTGATTAAAGAGAAAGGTATTTATGAGACTATAGATACTTTCCAACTTATTCAAAAGCAATACCCCGATGCAACTTTTGACATTGTTGGCGATGGGATAGAGAAAGCCAATGTAGAGAACTATATTAAGGAGAGGAACATCCCTAACATTAAGGTACACGGACAATTGAGCGGTAAACTTCTGTCGGAAGCTTATGCAAATTCCGATTATTATTTTTTGCTTTCATGGGGTGAAGGTCTTCCAGGTTCTTTGTTGGAGGCCATTTCGTTTGGGCTTATTCCCATTGTAAGGGGCGTTGGAGGTATTCCTGAAGTCTTTAAGGATGAAGAGATGGGAATTATGTCAAGTGAAAAGAATCCAGAGTATTATGCTAATAGGATTTTGCAATTGATGTCCGACCCAGAAAAGGCTCAAGCCATAACTCTTGAGAACTACAGAATAGGTCAAGAGAAGTTTTTGGCATCTGCCGTTGCTATAAGATTTGAAAGTATCATAGATAAATTATAAAGAAAATAGTCATGCACGCGATTAAGACACAGCAGTTTGCTCATAAATTGTATTTGAAGAAAATACCCTTCTTCCCACGTTTAATCACTTGGATTTTGTTCCACACTTGTCATTGCGACCTTTCTGCCAGGACTGTTATTGGAAAGCGGACAACACTTGGTCATAAGGGGATGGGGATTGTCATTAATCAGTATTCCGTAATTGGCGATGACTGTGTGATTGCCCAAAACGTGACGTTTGGAGGCAGCGACGGCAAGGCTCCTACATTGGGTAATTATTGCTATGTAGGCTGTAACAGTGTCATACTGGGGGGGGTACAAATAGGTGATAATGTGACAGTTGGCGCATGTTCGTTCGTAAATTGCGACATACCAGACAATGCTGTTGCCGTGGGCTCACCAGCCAAAGTAATCAAGGTGAAGAACGAGGATGAGGTCAAGGCTCACAAAGAAATGATAGACCAAATGCATCATAGGAAATGAATATCACAGCAATTAAACAATACGGGCTTGGTAGTCTTTTCAAGATTGCCATCTTTAAAGTGTTGTATAAACTTAAGTTGAAGAGCTATAAGAGTCAAGCACCGTTTTCTTGGAATTCAAAAGAGGGTCAAATAGATGCTACACTATCTTTTGATACTTTTTTTAGACTCTGTGACACTCAAGTTGACACAATCGTTACAGAAGCGAACTCTATACTCGAAGGAAATATTACTCTCTTTGGTGAGAGTTTCTCATTCGACCCGACACACGGCTGGCTGAATGATCCTGTAACAGGCGGTCTTTGGAACAAGAATGCCTACTTTGAGGAGGCTCCTACCAAGCAAGAGGGATTGGCTGATGTAAAGTATGTGCTGGAGTTGAACAAGTTCAACCACTTGGTACGGGTAGCATTGGCGTATTATCACACCCACGACAAGAAATATACACAGTTCATCACAGATTCCGTCGTTGGTTACAGGGAAACAGTAAAGCCTTATCGCAGCATTGTGCAACGCATTGTGATGGATATGGGATTTCGTGTCATCAACTTGATCCAGATATTGATGCTGTGCAAAGATGACGAAGCGTTCCAAAAGCAAACGGCACCTCAGGTCAATGGCATCATCTATGACCAAGTTAAGGCAATGGAGCAGTTTCATACAGCCAAGTGGTTCAAGACTGGCAACGGGGCCAACCACGTGACAGGAGAGATGGTGGGACTTATCCTTGGACAGTTATGGTTACAGCAAAATGGAATAGCCAACTACGATAGAAAGTATAAGAGGGAATATGCCTATCTGGTTGAAGTTCTGAACAGAACCATTGCACCAAGCGGAGCCTATCTTGAACAATCGGGTAATTACTCCCGTCTAGTGGCAGAGTTCCTTGTGATTTTCGACTTGCTGAAAGGGTGTATGGGACAAGAAGGGTATTGCAAGGCATACGAAGAAGGACATTATAGGGAAAGATTGTTGCAGTATCTCAGGGATATTTCATACAACGATCACGTTCCTAACTTTGGGGATAATGATGATGCCAGAGTATTGACAGCTTTCTGTGGTCAAGGTGAATTGGTCGAATACTTCCTTAAAGATGTGAATCCATCATATAAGCCAGAAGCATACTTGGATGGAAGTCAATGGACATTTAATTCCCAGGATGAGCACGACATTCGCCTTTTTGCCAGAGTCGGGAAGTTTGCCTATTTCAGAGAGGGAGCTTCTATCCATGCCCACAATGACTTACTTGCTGTTCTATTAGGCATGAAAGGTCAGCCTGTATTTGTTGACAAGGGAATGCGCTATTATAACTCGGGAACTGATTTGCGGAAATCCTATAGTCAGATTGCAGCCCATAATACCGTCTCATTGGAAGGAATGGAGATGACCAAGCTGGGAGCGGGTGTGAGCTATCAGTATCCTCAATGCGAGTATGTGAAAGAAGATGTTCATAATTCGGTAATATTTAGCGGACTGTTGAAATATGGGGATGTGGAGCATAAACGCACAATTACCTATCAAGACGGAAAGATAGAGGTAGAAGACTTCGTTCGGCTGGCTACTAATGAAGAAACGAGTGGCTCGATACAATATTTTTTAGATAAGAATATCAAAAGCTGCAAAAATGGCGAAGATGTAATTCTGTCCATGCAAAATGGACAAACTATAAAGGTGAATGTCCAAGGCGTGGAGTCTATTGAACTTATCCCGACTGACTATTCTCCTGCATACGGGCAGAGTGTGGAAACCACGATGATAACTGGACTTTTTAAGGCAAACAAAGAAACAAGAATAAAGACAATCATAATTATCAAATGAAAATAGTTTTTATAGTACAACAATTGTCTCAACCTCGTTGTATAAAGAGAATTAAGGCTATTTATGATGCAGGTTTTAAGGTAAAAGTTTATGGTTTCGATAGTGGTCTTTACAATGATACGTTGAAATCATTGCCTTTCCCAGTAGAACGTATTATTAAAAGAGATAAGAGCAAGAAGAAGTTAACAAAGCTCAAGGAATTTAGAATTTGTTTAAAACAGATTTTAAAAGAAAACTCAAATAACGATTTATATTATTTGTTTGGTTTTGAGATTGCCAGTATGGCATGGCTTCTTGGCTACAAGAACTATATTTATGAAGAGGCTGATGTAACAGCTGCACGAGTGTCTAACCCTTTCATTCGGAATTTATTGTTAAGTATTGATAGAGTAGTAATAAAGAAATCATATCGCACAGTTTTGACTTCCGAAGGGTTTATCAAGTGTATTTTCCCTACTAATAAACCTGTCAACAAGTTAATAATGATGCCGAACAAGTTAAGTCCGTATTTTGATGCTTATAAGAAAGCACAGGTAAAATCGTTGCCAATAGATTTTAATCACATCAAATTTGGCTTTATAGGATTGATTCGGTATCCAAATACAATTGTGAGGTTCGCACGTGTCATAGGGAAATTTTTCCCTAATCATGAGTTCCACTTCTGGGGAGATACAGAGTATGATGAGTATCTCGATAATGAAATTAAGAGTTTCTCTAATGTTTATATCCACGGGAGATTTAAGAACCCAGATGATTTATTGAAAATATATACTAATACTGATATTTCTGTTGTATGTTATGATACATCTTCAGGTAATGTTCTTATAGCTGAGCCAAACAAGATCTACGAAAGTATTTTCTTCGAGACTCCTATTGTAGTTAGTTCGGGGACATATTTGGCAGAAAGAGTAAAGCAATTCAATGCGGGTTTTGATATAAAAGCGGACAATGATGACTCCATAAGGGTTTTCGTGAATAGTATTAAAGAAAGTATACTTATGAAAATAATCACATCAATTCGTGAAATCCCATGGCAAGAGACTGTTGAAGATGCTAGCTATTTAATTGATTCTATTAAGAATTATTGTTATGATGGAAAAGAAAAAAGCAATTGATTCTTTCAAAAGACTATGTACATATTGCGAGAAAGATGAGTATAAAGGTTGGGATCCGTTTGATGGTTTAAATTCTCGTATTTTCCAGGCATTGCCTTTTTTTAAGAAATCTGCATTCTGGAGGTTGTGTGTTATTCAAGGGTTTAAAAGATGCCCAATTAATCTCCGTAGCATAGCGATGGTGCCCAAAGGGTATAATGCTAAAGGGGTAGGACTCTTTTTACAAGGATATTGTAATCTTTTAAAAGTAGTACGTGAAAATCCTTTGATGTCAAAAGAACTGGGAACAGAATCAGAACTGATTGTCAAGGTGCATAATATTGCAAAGCTGTTGATTTCACTACAGTCTAAAGGTAAATATCATGGTGCCTGTTGGGGTTATAACTTCGATTGGCAGGCTCGTGGTGGTCTTTTCTTCCCGGCATATACTCCTACTGTAGTGGCTACGAACTTTTGTGCGACGGCATTGATGGACGCTTACGAGGTGACAGGCGAGAAACGATATCTGGAAATAGCCTTGACCTCCGCAGAGTTTGTGAAGGAGGATTTGCACAGGTACGAGTGCGAGGGCGGTTTCCTTTTTTCTTATAGTAAGTTGCCGGGGAATGATACGGTATATAACGCCTCGCTGCTGGGAAGCCGTCTGCTGAGTTATTGCTATAAATACACGGGCAATGAGGAGTACCGCCAGTTGGCAGAGCAGTCGGTTGCGGCCTGTTGCAAAGGGCAGCGGGAGGACGGTGCCTGGGTGTACGGTCTGCTGCCGGTGCAGAGTTGGGTGGACAGTTTCCACACGGGGTATAACCTGGACGGGTTGATTGCCTACGAGGAGCAGACGGGCGACACGAAGTATCACGAATATATCGAGAAGGGTTTCAAATACTATATCGAGAATTTCTTTGAGGCGGACGGTACGCCTAAGTATTACGACAAGCAGATGTATCCGATTGACATTCACTGTCCGGGGCAGCTGATGGTGACCCTGGCAAGGCTGGGGAAGTTTGAGGAGTATGAGGTGCTGGCCGGGATGGTGATGGACTGGACGATCAGGAACATGCAGGATGAGAAAGGTTATTATTACTATCAGTTGAAGAAAGGGGTGAGTTCTAAAATCAGTTATATGCGCTGGAGCAACGCATTTATGTTTTGTGCGATGAGCTATTATTTACTAGAACACGAATTACCACAAATTTGACATAAATTATTCATGAATAAGATGATGAAAGACGAAACGAACAGAGTGACGTTTAAGAACGGGGTGAAGTGCTATGCATTTGGCTCGTTTGATGATATCATTGGCTATGTGTCGGACAGGAAGGGCATCCTTGTGGCGATTAATGCGGAAAAGATTCTTCATGCAACGGAACAGACTCGGAGTATTATTAACCGGAACATCGGGTATAGCGATGGAGTGGGGGCTGTGATGGCGCTGAAAAAGCATGGTCGGATGGATGCGCTTAAGATGCCGGGGTGCGAGTTGTGGCTGAAGATTGTGGAGAAACTGTCTCCGAAAGGGAAGAGTTTCTACTTGGTGGGAGGTAAGCAGGAGGTTATTGACGAGACGGTGGAGAAGCTCCGGAAGGAGTTTGAAGGTATTCAGATTGTGGGATATCGGAATGGATATATTAAGACCGATGATGAAAAACAGAAATTGATCGAGGATATCGCGGAGAAGAAGCCTGATGTGGTATTCGTGGCTATGGGGTCGCCCAAGCAGGAACTGCTGATGGAGGAGATGATTGAGCGGCATCCGGCCATTTATCAGGGGCTGGGAGGCTCGTTTGATGTTTATACCGGCCATGTGGACAGGGCTCCGAAATGGTGGGTAGATCATAATCTGGAGTTTGCTTACAGGTTGTTGAAGCAGCCGAGCAGGATTAAGAGGCAGATACATCTGGTGAGATTCTTGGCGTTGGTGGAGCTCGGAATGATATAGGGTCTCGGATTAAACTGATAGGACGTTATTTTCTTGAACACGAATTGACAATAATCTGACACGAAGATTAATGATTTTTTTCGATGAATTATTGCAGGTGGCACTCGGGAGGCGGGAAGGGCTGTCGCGAGTGCCATCTGTGCATGAATGGGAGGCGATGTATGATGAGGCAGAACGGCAGGCCATTGTCAGTTTGTTGCTAAGTGGAATTGAGAAACTTCCTGTGGAGCAGTTGCCGCCAATGGATGTCAAACTGCAATGGATCGGGATGACTCAAATGGATGAAGCCACCTATAAGATGCATTGTGAACGGGCGGCTGAGCTAACTAGGCGATGTAGAGCGGTCGGGTTTAGTAGTCGTGTACTTAAGGGAGTGGCTATAGCGAGGTATTATCCAGAGCCAGAGCGGAGGCAATGCGGGGATATTGATCTTTGGATGTTTGGGCGTAGGAAGGATGTGATGAAATGGTTTCGTTCGCAGTATGAGATTGAGCACGACGTGTGGCACAATGCAGGGGTTAAGTTATTTGAGGATGTGCCGGTGGAGGTGCATTTCCACCCTGGATGGCTGTGGAATCCTTTCCATAATAGGCACTTACAGAAGTTCTTTGAATATGAGTCTCACGAATTAGTCAAATCTGATCTGGGTTTCAATGTTCCGAGGCTGGAATTTGATGCTGTGTTTTCGTTGGCGCATACATATAGACATTTGATAGCTGGAGGTGTAGGGCTGAGGCACATAGTTGACTACTATTATGTGCTGAAGAAATGTCACACAGATAGCACAGATCTCACAAATATTGTACAAGTACTAATGAACGTAGGATTGATGAAGTTTACAGCTGCGGTGATGTGGGTTCTGAAAGATGTTTGCGGAATGCCAGATAGCTTTTTCCTTTGCGAGCCCAATGAGAAGGAGGGACGGTTCTTACTGAACGAGATTAGACGAGGTGGAAATTTCGGGCACTATGGTGGTGATGAGAATGAGTGGGGACTGGTTAGGCAGTTGGTGAAGATGCTGCCGCATTACCCGAGTGAGGTTTTGTGGGTGGTGCCGTGGAAGTGCTGGCATAGGTGCTGGAGGATGGTGAATCGGTAATATATGGTAAATATAGATTTGAAAGAGAAACGTAAATTGATATGTTGTTAAGCGAAACGTAAAAATAATGAACGTTGAATTGTCATCCAAACTAGCGCAAGTCATAGAGCAGATTCCTAAAGATGTGCGTAAGCAGTCAATTTTTACCGTATTGCGCATGAACTAATATATATATACCTTTGTGCTCTGATTAAGACACAGGGTGCAATGAATAATAAGAAAGAAGGAGAGTATTACTCCCAAATGGTACGTAGATTCAGAAATGAGTATGGAGGTGAAAACCTTCAGGATTTCTGCATCAAAGAAAAAGTGAGTTACACAAAGATGCTCCATTGTCTCCGTAGCGATTCCTATTGTAAGCCACAATATAGACACAAGGGTTTGCGCCACTACATTAAGAGTCAGTTGCATCGTGACCCAACCAATGGTGATATTTATGGCCAAGGTTTCTGAAATGATGCAGCAGCTTGTGTCCTATATGATGGGCAAGGGTGATGTAAGCCTGGCAGGTACAATCCATGACAATCTCTACCGTGTAATGGTTACTGCCAAGGAAGATCTGGCCAGCATACTGCCCCATAGGTGGGTGGAACCAGTCACGATTCCACTGGTATACTAAGGAATCGACCTCTTAAAGTCTTAAATGAATTTTAAAAATCGCATGTTTGCTAGGTGGGAAACTAACAAATGCCGCCAGTACTTCGACTGTCTGTTAGCCCATACAGGCCAAAACTACGACTATAACCTCAACGGCGTGTTCTTCAAAGACTTGAAACTGGAGGATCCCGACGTCTATATGGAAGCCGTGGGTGCTGACCTTGGCGAGACCATGGGCAACATCATCGCCAAAAGCTATCAGCTGATGGTAGAGATAAAGCCCGATGCCGTTCTGGTATTGGGCGATACCAATAGCTGCCTGAGCGTGATTGGAGCCAAGCGCCTCCATATCCCCATTTTCCACATGGAAGCCGGCAACCGCTGCAAAGATGAGTGTCTGCCCGAGGAGACCAACCGCCGAATCGTTGACATTATCAGCGATGTAAATATGGCTTATTCTGAGCACGCCCGCCGCTATCTGGCTGACTGCGGACTGCCTAAGGAGCGAACCTACGTTACAGGTTCGCCGATGGCTGAGGTGTTACATCAGAATCTTGCCGAGATTGAAGCTTCTGACATACACCAGCGTCTTGGTTTGGAGAAAGGCAAGTACATCTTGCTTTCAGCCCACCGCGAGGAGAACATCGATACTGAGAAGAATTTCTTAAGCCTCTTCAGTGCCATTAATAAAATGGCAGAGAAATATGATATGCCAATCCTTTATAGCTGCCATCCCCGTTCTCGCAAGCGTCTGGAGCAGTCAGGCTTTGTGCTTGACAAGCGAGTGATTCAACATGAACCCCTCGGCTTCCACGACTACAATTGTTTGCAGATGAATGCTTTTGCAGTAGTATCAGACTCTGGTACGCTGCCGGAAGAGAGCTCGTTCTTTACTTCCGTTGGCCATCCGTTCCCAGCGGTGTGTATCCGTACCTCTACAGAACGTCCCGAGGCTATCGACAAAGCCTGTTTCATCATTGCTGGTATTGACGAAACCTCGCTATTACAGGCAGTAGATACAGCCGTGTCTCTTAACCAAAACGGGAACTATGGCATTCCAGTACCAGATTACATTGAGGAGAATGTATCTACCAAGGTGGTGAAGATTATCCAGAGCTACGTAGGGATTGTGAATAAAATGGTTTGGCGGAAGTTCTAAACTATGGATTTTCTAAAAATAGACGAAGGTTTCCTTCAAGAACTTCATGCTAAAGCACATCAGAATGTGCGAAAGCGTATAAATTTCGATTTGCGTACTACTCCTGCAGATACTTCTCAGCGGATGCTGAATGCGATGGAAACAGGAACGGATGTACCTATTCATCGACATGAAGATACAGCAGAAACGACTATCTGTATCTCGGGGAAATTAGATGTAGTCTTCTATAACCAACTCCCCAATGGGCAGTTCAAAGAGATAAACAGAGTGCTTCTCGATCCATCTGGTGGCAGTTACGGAGTACAGATTCCGAAAGGGACATGGCATACGGTATTCGTACATAAACCAAGTATGATATTTGAGGCGAAGGATGGGAGGTATCAAAGCAAATAAATACAATAAACTGGTTAGCGGAAAAACGTTAACCAGTTTTATTTTTGTGACCTAATAACAAACTTTTTCCCATTTCCATACGTTTTTTATATGAGACATATATAAATACGGAAAGCTATGGAAACAATCACGATGTGTAACGGGGCTGCTCCAGGAGCGGCCCCGATTATTTTTTTCTGCCTGCGTGACGGCAGACAGACGTTTTACCACTCGACGGGCATCAAGGCGCGACCTGAGGATGCTGTGCGGGATTTGCGGCTGCACAATGAGTTGGAGTATCACAAGCTGGCCATGTGCAAGGCCTATACCTTGATGCAACTGAAGCGGATGGACATGAACAGCAGGATATTCGAGACGCAGGTGCAGCGGGTGATGACAGAGGATGTGGGCACGGCGAAGGCCCACCAGGGTGTGCCTGTTTACAAACGGGTGGTGCGCTACATCGAAGAGGCTCACCGCGACGGTGTCATCGGCGATGGGCGCTATGCGGTATTATTAGGTAAGGCGCGGAAATTGCAGCGGTTCCTGATGATCAAGGGCCTGTCGGGCATCAGTGCGCGCGAGTTTTCTTCAGACCTGCTGCTGGAATACCGGCAATTTATCTACGACGAGTATCTGTATGTGGCGAAGTTTCCGGAACTGTACCCGAAGGGGGAGGGAAGGCATGCGCCACGACGACGATGTAAGGACACGACGGTGGTGCACGACCTGAAGGCACTTCAGGCTTTCTTCCGCGAACTGGAAGATACTGGCGAGATTCGTCGCTCGCCCTTTAAGAAGATTTCCTTTGAAAAGCGAAGGAGCATCATGCATGTGATGTATGATGCTCCTTTTTTCTTGAAGGCCGAGGAACTGAAGCGGGTGATGAAAACCGGCGTGCCTGCAGAACTGCAATGGGTGAAGGATGTCTTTGTGCTGAATTGTGCGCTGGGCTGTCGCATCGGGGATCTGCTGCGACTGACGATGGACAAAGTGGCGGTGTCGGAGGATGGAATACCGTATATCCACTACATCCCCTCGAAGACGGCACGTTCACAATCCACCAACCAGGAGATACAGACGCCCCTGATACCGGCGGCTCTGGAGATTATCCGGCGCACCAAGTTGGCTTTTATGGGCCATCATCCTAAATATGAGAGGCAGGTGTATAACAAAAAGTTGCGCCTTCTGCTGGAGTATTGCGGGATTGACCGTCCTGTGTGCCTGTACGACCACGAACGGGGCGACAATGTGTATCGGCCGCTCTACCAGGTGGCCACGTCGAAACTGGCACGCAAGACGCATGTGGACATGCTGACCAAAGTGCAGATCAATTACTATGCGGCGGGTTTGCATCGCGAGGGTTCGGGCGCCGTGTTCCGATATACAAATTTGGAGTTGTCAGACCGGTATTCTTTGCTCCAAGCGGCCTTTAATTGCCATTCAAATTGTTAATAAAACATAATCTTTACTCCAAGTGGTGATTCGTATATGAGTCACCACAGCCTTTTTGGGCATTTGCCAGTTCGATTATTTTTAGTACCTTTGTGTGCGAAAACAATAATCATTATTTAATCAATATTAATTAACAAGGATATGTATACCAAGAGAAAGATTAAACAATTGGAGAAAGGTCTCCAACGAGATGTGATGATGTTTATTCTTCATCAAGTTAAAAACACCAAAGGATTAACCAATCTTTTGAAGAGCAAGGGAGGGATGAATGCCAAGTGGACTAATCCGGAAAAAGCCTACAACCTTCAAGCTAATCAGTTCTTCAAAATTGTCATCCTGAAAGTCTTCCGACAGTCAATAACGCAACTCATTTATGATCTTATCGTTTTTGCTCTATGGTTAAAAATCCATCTCATTTTACATCCAGAGATGGTGGATTATTTGAAGGAGAGTTGCAATCTCGATGAGCAATACACGACAGACCAAGAGCTGGAAAACTTTAAACAGTATTTGCTTCATGAACTTAACCAACATTAAAGTTAGTATTTTCAAAGACCTGAAGTCCTACGAGAGTCGTCCCGTAGGACTCCAGGAAGTTCTGTGGTATCTGCAGAACGACCGTGATGTCGAGAACAAAACGGCACTGTATCGGAATCTGGCCAAGACCATTACACGTGATGAAGCCAACAAGAAGGTGAAGGACGCCATGATGCCAGCCTTCTCGGTAGCAGTACTCTTCAATGGCAGTGGCAAGCAGACCACTCATGTTACCCAAATAACAGGACTGGCTATCTGTGACATTGACCATGTGGAGAGCGATAAGATGGACGAGGTAAGAAAGCAGCTCATGGAAGATCCCCATGTGTTGCTGTTCTACACGACCATCAGCGGTACCGGATTCCGTGTCATCTACTGGTATGAGGGCGAAACGGCCAATCCTCCTGAGATGGGCATCTATTATCGGGCAGCCTACAAGAAAGGCAATGAGTATTTCGCCAAGCTGTGCGGTGTGGACTATGACGGACAGTGTGGCAACATTACCCGACTGAGCGGAATGGCACACGATGCGAATGCCTTTCTCAACGAAAATGCGGAGCCTTTCAAGATTTCAGACGACGAGGCTGCAGCAGTCAACTTAGCGGCAGACACGGAGCCCGGCAAACGACGCAGGGAGGATGCTGAGGGCAGCCATCATGCGGAGGTGGAAGCTGCTTGGGTGATTATCGAGCCCATGCTCACCAAGCGAAACATCACCTACGGACAAGGCACCCATCATCAATATGTGATGCATGCCACTCATCTCTTTAATCGCTTTGGAGTTTCTGTCGAGGATCTTATTGAATGGGCAGACCAGAACTGGAACGACTACGACCGGAAGGAGCGCGAAAGCATCATCCATTGGGTTTACCAGCATCGACAGAGGGAACACGGAACCTGGCGACTGAACAAAAGAGGTCGCAAAGGCGAAGCGTCAATGATTACACTGCCTGAAATCTGCGAATGGCTTGCTTCCCATAAGGTGGAGGTTATTTACAATCAGGTAACCGACCAAATTTCATACCTCAACCTTCAGACCTCAGAATGGCTTCAGATGGACGATTCGACTATCTGTACCATTCGCAAAGAGATGGCAGCTGAAACTGGGAAGCGTATTC